>ERZ1673962.54-NODE-54-length-97651-cov-42.217529_pt1 | contig 97651 bp, 84 predicted proteins | sample MGYA00580188_ERZ1673962 | MGnify/ENA primary metagenome ERZ1673962 (study PRJEB41334, sample SAMN05608104) | rock metagenome | biome: terrestrial subsurface; feature: shale formation; material: shale | place: USA: Pennsylvania ...
AGAGGACTTGAACCTCCACATCCTTACGGATACTAGCACCTGAAGCTAGCGCGTCTACCAATTCCGCCACCTGGGCAGACATCAGAACTCGTTTCGGTCCGCAGACCCGGATCAGCAGTCAAGTTGTTGAAACTTAAATGCTTTACCCGTTTTCTGGTATCCATCTTAACGTGTGTTACGCCAACATGAAACCTGAAATTGGTGCCCAGAAGAGGACTTGAACCTCCACGTCCATACGGACACTAGCACCTGAAGCTAGCGCGTCTACCAATTCCGCCATCTGGGCAAGTGGTGCCGAATAATACGGATGTACTGCGGGAATGCAAGCTTTTTCTTTCATGTCTTGCTGAGCTAGCCGCAGAAAGCCTCTCTCGCTTGATGAGGACAGACAGAAGACAGGCAGAGGACAGACAGGTGAAGCTCATCAATTGGCGAGCTTTCAGACTTGAGAGTCTGGCCCCGGGCCGCCATTGAGAGCACTGAATGGCCCCTCCGCCGTGATGAGTGGCGGGGAATGGTTGGGTCGGCCCAAGGGTAGAGGCTATAATGCGCGGATGAGAGACAACCTGTCATTCCGTGCCGCGATCGCTGCCCGTCTCGAATTCATCGTCAAGGAATCCTGATTAATGACCCAATGGACGCTCAGCGACGACCCGCACGCGGAACGCGAAGCCCATAAGTACGACAAGCCCATCCCCAGCCGAGAGTTCTTGCTCGACAAGCTGGAAGAGTATGGCAAGCCCATTACCCACGAGAACATGAGCCGCATGCTCGGTTTCGAGGACGAGGAGCAACAGGAAGCTGTGCGCCGTCGCCTCAATGCCATGGAGCGTGATGGTCAGGTGCTGCGCAATCGTCGCGGTGCCTATGCCCTGATCGACAAGCTGGACCTGATCCGTGGCCGCGTCGTCGGTCACCGCGATGGCTTCGGCTTCCTGGCGCGCGAAGATGGCGTCAAGCCGGACCTCGCCGTGCCGCCGCGCCAGATGCGTCGCGTCTTCCATGGCGATCAGGTGCTGGCTCGCGTCAGCGGCCGTGATCGTCGTGGCCGCGACGAGATCACCATCGTCGAGGTGCTGGCGCGCAATACCCAGACCCTGGTCGGCATCTATCGTCAGTCCGAGCCGGACTTCGGTGTGCTGATTCCCGAGAACTCGCGCATCGCGCAGGAAGTCATCATCCCCAACCGCGTGGCCAATGGTGCCAAGGACGGTCAGGTGGTGTCCGTACGCATCACTCAGCAGCCCGCCACACGCGTGCAGCCGGTGGGTGAAGTGGTCGAGGTGCTCGGTGAGCGCATGGACCCGGGCATGGAAATCGATATCGCGATCCGTTCCCACGATATCCCCAGTGAATTCCCGCCGGAAGTCGAAGACCAGATCTCGACCATTTCCGCCGAGGTGCTGGAAGAAGACAAGAAGGGCCGCATCGACCTGCGCGAGACGCCGCTGGTCACCATCGATGGCGAAGACGCGAAGGACTTCGATGACGCCGTCTGTGCCTGGCAGGACGACAATGGCAACTGGAAGCTGCTGGTCGCCATCGCCGACGTCTCCCACTACGTGCGTGGCGGCAGCCCGCTGGATCAGGAAGGCTATGTGCGCGGCAACTCGGTGTATTTCCCGGGTCAGGTCGTGCCGATGCTGCCGGAGCTGCTCTCCAACGGTCTGTGCTCGCTCAACCCGCATGTCGATCGTCTGACGCTGGTCTGTGAGCTGACCATCTCTGCCAGCAGTGGCGAGATGCTCGACTATCGCTTCTTTGAAGCCGTGATCCGTTCACATGCTCGCCTGACCTACGAGAAGGTCGGCACCATGCTGACCGACCCGGAAAGTGAGGAAGGTCAGGCACTGTGCCAGCAGTACAACGAACTGCTGCCGTCGCTGCACAACCTGCACGCGCTGTACGGCGTGCTGCGCAAGGCGCGTGACAAGCGCGGTGCCATCGACTTCGAGACCACCGAAACGCAGATCCTGTTCAACGATGAGCGCAAGATCGAGCAGATCGTGCCGCGTACCCGCAACGATGCGCACAAGCTGATCGAGGAATGCATGCTGGCGGCCAACGTCGCGACGGCACGCTTCCTGGATGAGCACGATCTCCCGGCCCTCTATCGTGTCCACAAGCAGCCGGCACCGGAGCGTCTGAACAACCTGCGCGCCTTCCTGGGCGAGCTGGGTCTGACGCTGGAAGGTGGCGACGAGCCGGCACCCAAGGACTTCCAGGCACTGCGTGCCTCGATCGCCGAGCGACCGGACCTCGACATCATCCAGACCGTGATGCTGCGCAGCATGACCCAGGCGGTCTACTCGCCGCAGAACGAAGGTCACTTCGGTCTGGCCTACGATGCCTACGCGCACTTCACCTCGCCGATCCGTCGTTATCCGGATCTGCTGGTGCACCGTGCGATTCGCTCCGTCATCCGTGGTCCGCGCAAGACCGACACCGTGCTGCGTGCTGAAGATGCCGTGACCGAACGCCCGACCAAGTGGTGCCCGTACACCTTCGAGCAGATGCTCGAGCTGGGTGAGCACTGCTCGATGACCGAGCGCCGCGCCGATGAGGCGACGCGTGACGTCAACGACTGGCTCAAGTGCGAGTTCATGAAGGACAAGGTCGGGGAAGTGCTGGAAGGCACCGTCGCAGCAGTCACCCAGTTCGGCCTGTTCGTGCGTCTGGATGCCTACTACGTCGAAGGCCTGCTGCACATCTCCTCGCTGCCGTCCGACTACTATCACTACGAGGCCGAGAAGCATCGCCTCAAGGGTGAGCGTGCCGGCGTCAGCTATGGTCTCGGCGATGGCGTCACCGTCCAGGTGGCCCGTGTCGACATGGATGAGCGCAAGATCGACTTCATGCTCAGCGACCCGACGCCGCGTCCCAAGCGCAAGCCGCGCAAGGCACGCAGCAGCGAGGGCGACAAGCCGACAGCCGGCAAGAGCGGTTCCGCCGCCAGCAAGGAAGCCGCTGCCAAGGGGCGTCCCGGCAAGCGTGAGCGCGAACGCCTCAAGTCCCTGACCGAGGAAGTCAGTCAGGAAGGCAATGGCAACGCGGCTGCGGCCGAAAAGCCGGCAGGTGAGCGTCCGCCGCGCAAGCCGCGCGGTGAGCGCAGTGATCGCTCGGGCCGTGGAGAGCGCAAGGCCGCCGCTGGCAATGAGCAGCAGCCCACCGCAGAGGCGCCCGCTGCGGCGCGTCCAGCCGTGCCGAGTGGTCCGGAAGCCGCCGACAGCCCGTTCGCGCCGGTCGCGCCGATGGGTGTCGCAGGCAAGGACGACCCGTCGCGCAAGCGGGGTTCGCGCTCGCGCGGGCGTCGCGGTAACGGCCGTAGCTGATTTCGGCTCTGCTCCTCGCGCGTCACTGCATCAGCCCCGGCTCCGGTCGGGGCTGATGCGTTGGGCAGTCGTCAGGCTGCACGATTTCAAGGCTGTCGCGTCGGCGGCAGCTCAGTTTCCGTCAATGTGACAGGGCCCGTCGGGTCATCAGTCAGGAAGGCACAATGAGTCAGGACAAGGGGCGCAAGCCCGGCCGCGGCAAGCCCGCCGGCGAGCGTGCTAGCCACGCCAGAAGTGAGCAATCCCGAGGCGAGCGCAGCGGCGCTCAGCGTCATGAGCGTGGCGGGGCGCGCAAGGGTGGCGCTCGCGCCGCCGCACCGAAGATTCCCGGTGGCCTGGAAGCCGTCTATGGCGTGCACGCCGTGGAAGCCTTGCTGGCACGTGACCGCGCACCCAGCGAGCTGTGGGTGCAGGCGGGTGAGGCCGAGCTGCGCCTGAGCGAGATCATCGAGCAGGCGCGTGCCGCCGGCTCGCGCGTCACCCTCAAGGGGCGCGAGGAGCTGGATGCACTGGCCGTCGGCGGTGGCGCCCATCAGGGGCTGGTCGCGCTGTGCGCGCCGCTGGCCACCGAGAACGAGACCGGCCTCAAGCTGCGTCTCGATGGCTGGTCCCACGCAGAAGCTCCGCTGTTTCTGGTGCTGGACTCCGTCACGGATCCGCACAACCTCGGTGCCTGCCTGCGCAGTGCCGATGCCGCGGGCGCCCATGGTGTCATCGTGCCCAAGGACAAGTCGGCCTCACTGAACGCGACCGTGCGCAAGGTGGCCTGTGGGGCCGCGGAAGTGGTGCCGGTCTATCAGGTCACCAACCTGGTCCGCACGCTGGACGCCATGAAGGGAGCCGGTGTCTGGGTGCTGGGCACGGCGGGCGAAGCCGAATCCATGGCCTTCGAAGCCGACTTCACCGGCCCGGTCGCCATCGTGATGGGCGCCGAGGGCAAGGGCATGCGCCGTCTGACCCGCGAGCATTGCGACAGCCTGATCAAGCTGCCGATGGCGGGCAGCGTCTCCAGCCTCAATGTCTCGGTTGCCGCGGGCATCTGCCTGTTCGAGGCCGTGCGTCAGCGCCGCGGCTGAGGCAATTGTCGGCAGGGGATAGTCAGGGTAGAGGCAAGAGAGTGGCAAGAGAGAGACGGTCGGCGGAACTGGGCCGGCTGTCTTTCACGGGCCGCTTGCCAAGCCCTTGACTCCTCTCTACAATACTGCGGTTCTGTGAAGTGCAGTCTGCAGTGAATGCGCGGCATGGGGGCACCTGTCCTCGCCCGCGCGCGTCTTTCGTGGCCTTCGGGTCTGAATGGCACAACCGTAGTAATCACTCCACTCCTTGCTTCCCGGCCCGAGACGCGCCGTGGGGGCTGTCAAACCGAAAGGAGCCAAGCCATGCGTCACTACGAGATCGTGTTCATGGTCCACCCGGACCAGAGCGAACAGGTTCCGGCCATGATCGAGCGTTACACCTCCATCGTGACCGAAGCCGGTGGTACTGTGCATCGTCTGGAAGATTGGGGCCGCCGTCACCTGGCCTACCCGATCAACAAGATTCACAAGGCCCACTACGTGCTGATGAACGTCGAAACTACCGGTGAGGTGGTCGAAGAACTCGAAACCATCTTCCGTTTCAACGACGCCGTCATCCGTAACCTGGTTGTGCGTTCAAAGGAAGCGGCCATCGAGCCGTCTCCGATGATGAAGCCGGCTGAAGAGAAGCGTCCGCGTCGCGAAGACAAGCGTGACGAATCCGAAGCTCAAGACGCTAACTGATACCGCACCCCCAGGAGGTCATTGCAATGGCACGTTTTTTCCGTCGTCGCAAGTTCTGCCGCTTCACCGCTGAAGGCGTGAAGCAGATCGACTACAAGGACATCGAAGTCCTGAAGTCTTACATCACCGAGACCGGCAAGATCGTCCCGAGCCGTATCACTGGCACCAAGGCACGCTACCAGCGTCAGCTGGCGACTGCCATCAAGCGTGCTCGCTACCTGGCTCTGCTGCCGTACAGCGACAGCCACCAGTAAGGCGACACCATGATGCTGGCACTGGCACGCTGGGCCATGCGCGGCCCCCTGCAATGCATCGCGATTGCATTGCTGACGGGAATCGTGCCCTGGTTCTTCTGGTTCAGTGCCGCCATCAGTGCGCTGGTCACGCTTCGGCGTGGCCTTGCGCCTGCCGCACCCGTAGTCATCGCCGCCGCCGTTCCGGCCGGTTGGTGGTGGGTACAAGGCGATCCGGTGCCTCTGGCAACCGTATTGCTGGTCACCCTGATGGCAACCCTGTTGCGCGCTCGCGTGCGATGGGGTGAGGCGCTGATAGGCGCCAGCCTGACGGCGGCACTGATGGTGCAGTCCGGGATATTCCTGCCACCAGGCGGAGCCGGTCCACTGCTTGAGAGCATTCGCAAGAATGCCCCTGAGCTTGACGCACGCTTGAACGACTTTGCCGCTCAAGGTGTGCCGACTGAACAGCTCGCAGGGCTGGTCATCGGTGGTATTACCGGGTTGGTGGTCCTGCTGGCCGCCACGGGCTGTCTGGCCCTGGCGCGCAGTTGGCAGTCCGGGCTCTACAATCCGGGTGGGTTTCGCAGTGAATTCCATGCCTTTCGGCTGAGTTTGCCCGAAATCCTGATACTGGCAGCCTGCGGGATCATTGGCGTACTGCTCAATGTGCCTGCAGTGCTCCTGCTGATCTGGATACCGCTGCTGGTGGCGGGCATTGCCCTGGTACATGGTTACATCGGGTTAAAGGGGATGAGCGGGTTATGGCTCGTCGGCGTCTATTTCATGATGCTGACCACCTGGCCCACGATTCTGATTTTGCTGCTGTTGGCGCTTGTGGACGTCTTTGCGGATTTTCGCGCACGTCTCGCCGGCAGTCATCGATAAGAGGTTTACGAGATGCAAGTCATTCTGCTCGACAAGATTGGCAAGCTGGGCAACCTGGGTGACCAGGTTTCCGTCAAGGCTGGCTTCGGTCGCAACTACCTGCTGCCGTACGGCCTGGCAGTTCCGGCCACTGCTGAAAACCAGGCAGCTTTCGAAGCTCAGCGCGCTGAGCTGGAAGCACAGGTTGCAGAGCGCAAGACCGAAGCTGAAGCGCGTGCCGCTCAGCTGAACGAAATCGAACTGTCCCTGGTCGCCAAAGCTGGCGAAGAAGGCAAGCTGTTCGGTTCCATCGGTCCGCGTGATCTGGCCGAAGCTATCGCCCAGTCTGGCATCGACATCGCCAAGAGCGAAGTCCGCATGCCGGAAGGCCCGCTGCGCAACACTGGCGAATACGACATCGTGCTGCAGCTGCACGCTGAAGTGACTGCCACTGTCCGTGTGGTCGTGGTCGGCGAGTAATCGCTGATTTGCAGTGGCTGGCCGGTGATCCGGTGTAGCGACTGCTGCGGTACCCAAGCCGCCTTTGCATCCTCGATGCGAAGGCGGTTTTTTCATGGGCGCGATTTGTCATCGCTGTGGCATTTGCCTGGTCGCCGGCGAGGCGATGACGCACAAAATCCGGTAGAATGCCTGCCCCCGTCAGGAAGAGGCTTCGGCGTGGGCGCGGCGGTTGGCAGGCTTGCGTCAATGCGTGAAACTAGAAGCCCCCGCGGGCATGTCAGTCATCAGCAGGAGTCAGCCAGGCATGAGCGAGATTCAGGATCAGGATCGCGAGACGGCAGCGCTCAAGGTGCCGCCCAATTCGCTGGAGGCCGAGCAGTCGGTGCTTGGCGGCTTGATGCTGGACAACAGCGCCTGGGACACCGTCTCCGAGCGGCTGGTGGCCGACGACTTCTATCGCTATGAGCATCGTCTCATCTACAACGCCATGTCTCAGCTGGTCGGCGGCAGTCGCCCGCTGGATGTGGTGACGCTGTCCGAGCTGCTGGAAAGTCGTGACCAGCTCGAGTCGGTCGGCGGGCTGGCGACCCTCGCCGAGCTGGCGCGCAACACGCCCTCGGCCAGCAACATCAAGGCCTATGCCGACATCGTTCGCGAGCGCGCCACGCTGCGCAAGCTCATCCAGGCGGCCAACCAGATCGCCGAGAGCTCCTTCAGCCCGCAGGGTCGTGATGCCGATGAGCTGGTCAACGAGGCCGAACGCCTGGTGTTCCAGATCAGCGAGTCGCGGCCCAAGAGCGGCGGCCCCAAGGGCATGAGTCAGCTGCTGACCGGCGCGGTGGACCGCATCGATGAGCTGTTCAATCTCAAGGGCCAGATGACGGGCCTGTCGACCGGCTTCCGCGATCTCGATGACATGACCTCCGGTCTGCAGCCGTCGGATCTGGTGATCATTGCCGGCCGTCCCTCGATGGGCAAGACCACCTTCGCCATGAACCTGGTCGAGCATGCCGTGGTCTCCGGCGACAAGCCGGTCGCCGTGTTCTCGATGGAGATGCCCGCCGAATCGCTGATGTTGCGCATGATCTCCTCGCTGGGCCGCATCGACCAGACCAAGGTGCGTACCGGCCAGCTGGAAGACGAGGACTGGCCGCGTCTGACCTCGGCGGTCAACCTGCTCAAGGACAAACAGCTGTTCGTCGATGACACCGCGGCGCTGTCGCCCAACGAGATGCGCTCGCGCTGTCGACGCATGGCGCGTGAGCACGGCGGCATCGGCCTGATCATGATCGATTACCTTCAGCTGATGCAGGTGCCGGGGCTTTCCGAGAACCGTACCGCCGAGATCTCCGAGATCTCGCGCTCGCTGAAGGGCCTGGCCAAGGAGTTCGCCTGCCCGGTCGTGGCGCTCTCGCAGCTGAACCGCTCGCTTGAGCAGCGCCCCAACAAGCGTCCGGTGATGTCGGATCTGCGTGAATCCGGCGCCATCGAGCAGGATGCCGATGTCATCGCCTTCGTCTACCGTGATGAGGTCTACAACAAGGACAATCCCGACAACAAGGGACTGGCCGAGCTGATCATCGGCAAGCAGCGTAACGGCCCCATCGGTACCGTTCACATGGCCTTCATCGGCAAGTACACCCGTTTCGAGGACCTGGCGCCCGACAGTTATGGCCAGGCCTTCGCTGAATAACGTGATGCGTACGCGCGTCAATCATGTACCCGGGCGGCGGCATCGCCGTTGCCTCGCAAGACCCGCACTGACGGGGAGGAGATAGCATGGCAGGTGGATTTGGGCGCGGACGCGCACGTACCCCCAAGCTGCAGGGCCGCGGCACGCTGGAGAGCCTGGAGCGTGAAGGACCCTTCAAGGAATGGCTGGGCATGCCGGACCTCTACCGCTTCACGCTGGTCGTGGAAGGTGAGAGCTACAGCTACCAGACCGAAGACAGCGAAGTGCCGGTGGTGGCCGGTGATATGGTCGTCTTCCGCTACAAGGAGACCAAGGCGGGCAAGTGGATCGACCGCAACTCCCTCGGCAAGGCCATCGACCCCAACTCGCTGTAAGCGTCACCCTGGCGCATGAGGATCACGCCATGCCGGCTGCCAGGCCGACATGGCGTGATCCTGTTTTGATCGAGATAGGCGGTACGTCGAGATAGTCGGCACATCGAGTTAGTCGAACTGGCGTCTGGCATCCCCTCTGCCGGATGAGGCGCCTCATGCGCCGCGCGTCACCTTTGTCATCCCTCTGTCATATCAGCATGTTCAGATTCTGACATGCTCCCATCCCCGTCCCTGCAAGCCGCTCATGGCCAGCCTGTCGTCGAATCCCGTCATGCACTGGAGACGTTGCTGCGTCTGCGCCAGGTGAGCATGCATTTCCAGCCCATCGTGTCATCCAATGGCCGTGAGGTCTTCGCCTATGAGGCGCTGGCGCGCGGGAGTGCCGCAGGGCCTCTGGCCTCACCGCTGACGATGTTCTCGGCGGCGCGCGAACACGGCCGACTGGTGGAGCTCGACAGCCTGTGTCGCGAGCGTGCGCTCGAGCAATGGTCGACGCTGGGCCTGACGGAGCGGCTGTTCATCAACGTGTCACCCGATGTGCTGCTGGATGGCGCCCACTCGCCCGGCCTGACGCGACGCCTGCTGCGGCGCTTCGGCCTGCGTCCGCATCAGGTGGTGATCGAGCTCACCGAGCAGACACCGGGGCTGGATTCGGCGCTGATGCGGGAAGCTGTCAGCCATTATCAATCGATGGGCTTCGCCATCGCGCTGGATGACCTCGGGGAGGGCTATGCCAGCCTCAAGCTGTGGTCGTCGGTGCAGCCGGACTTCGTCAAGATCGACCGTCATTTCATCAGTGGTATCCATGCCGACCCGCTCAAGCGGCGCTTCGTGCGCTCGATCATCGATATCGCCCACGGCAGTGGCAGTCAGGTGATCGCCGAGGGAATCGAGCATGAGGCGGAAATGGAATGCGTGCGCCAGCTGGGGGCCGACTATCTGCAAGGCTGGTTGTTCGCGCCGGCCGAGGCCGACCCGCTTGGCCAGCGCGCCGTGCTCGACCGGCATCTGCGCCAGCTGAGTCGCAGGCTGCAACAGCGCCCGCCGCCTGGCCGCAGCATCGGCAGTCTGGCGCGCGCCGTGACGCCGGTGCAGCAGGATGTCACCGTCAATGAGGTCGCCCAGCGTCTGCATGCCGAGCAGGAGGTGATGTCGCTGGCCGTGGTGGACGAGCAACAACGACCGGTGGGCCTGATCATTCGCCATCGCCTGCTGGGGCTGCTGAGCCAGCGCTTCGGGCCGGAGCTGCATGCGCGTCGTATGATCCATGAGGTCATGCAGAGCAGTCCGCTGCGCGTCGAGGCGGATGAGACGCTGGAGCGCGTATCGGCCAAGGTGACCGGCCGCGAAGGCAGCGATCGCGATGAGGATTTCATCATCACGCGGGGCGGGCGCTATCAGGGGCTGGGGCGCACCCTGGATCTGCTGCGCATCATCACGGAGCTGCAGGTGGCGAGCGCCGAGGAGGCCAACCCACTGACGCGCCTGCCGGGCAACGGGCCGATCGAGCGTCAGTTGCTCGAGTGCGTGGCTGGCGAGGTCGCGTGCATGGGTGAGGGCTTGAGCGAGGACTTGCGAGAGAACAGCAACGCGCGCAGTGCCGAGTGGGCGGCGATCTATCTGGATCTCGACAACTTCAAGCCCTTCAATGACCGCTTCGGCGACGCGCAGGGTGACCGCATGCTGCTGGCGCTGGCGACGGTATTGCGCGATGCGCTGCAGGAGGGTGACTTTCTCGGCCATGTCGGCGGCGATGATTTCGTGATGACGCTGTGCATGACCGAATCTCACCGGGCACTGCGCCTGACAGCGCTCGAGCAACGCCTGGCCGGCCTGCAGTCGGCATTCCAGCATGCGGTCGCCAGCCTGTATCCGGCCGATGTGCTGGCAGCGGGAGGCTTTCAGGGCCACGACCGCTTCGGCACCACGCGCTTCTTCCCGCTGACGCGACTGTCGCTGGTGGCGCTGCATGGCCTTGCCGGGTGCGAGACGACCTGGATCGCCGCGCGCTGGAGCGAGCTCAAGAGCGAGGCCAAGGCGCGGGACTCCGGGCGTGTCATCGAGGCGTGCGCCTCACCAGTGCAGTGATCTCCGCCTGCGAGTCACTCAATCGTCATCCGCCTGCCCCATGACTGTCATCGCTGGCCATCAGTCTGGCGTGAAGCCTTGAAGTTCATCCTGAAGTGTCGGGCTGCTGGGATGTCTGAGTCGCCCAGCCCCTGTTTTCACGGGCTATCCTTGTACCACGTCGTCGTCTTACGGCCTTACCATGCGCAGTCCCCTGGATGCGCAGGAGTCTTTACATGTCCAGAACCGCCAGCATCTTCACGCCGTCCGCCATCTTTACCAGCAATCTGCAATCCTTGATGGCCGATTACCCTGCACTGGAGGCACGCGTGATCAGTCATGCCGCCAGTCGTTTCTATCAGGTCCAGCTGGTGCTGAAAGCCGCCGGCGAGGAAGAGGAGGAGCGCAGTGAGCTGCTGATGAAGCGCGGCAAGCCGATGCTGTTCCGCTCGCTGGAGGATGTCTACAGCGAGCTCAAGCGGGGCGGGATGTCACGGGCGTGGCTGGTCTCGCAGGTCGCCAACGACGAGATGATCGGCCGCCCGCCGCAGTACCATCAACCCTTGAGCTCGCGTATCCCGTTGAGCTTCTAAGTCCGCGCCTCCTGGCTCAGGTGTGCTTTTGAGGCACCCAGCGGCCAATGCGCTCGCGATGGCGGGCGAAGAAGCGGTAACTCAAGTCCATCAGCGGGCGTAGGCCCGGCAGCAGCGACAGGCGCACCAGACGCCGATAGCCGAGTACCGCATAGAGTGCTCGGCTGGCATCCATGCCGACATACCACTCCCCGCGTGCGTCCTGCACATGCAGGCGTCCCATCATCGTCTCGAAGCTCAAGCCCAGCGCCTGAGGCGAGAAATCTGATGCACGGATATCCACCGTTCTGATCCGCTCCCGCCCGGGATGCCTGGCCAGCCAGGCGACCTCGCGCTGGCACAGGGGGCACTTGCCATCGTGATAGAGCGTGACCGGTGCGCTGGCTTGCCAGATGCGACTCATGAGGATTCCTTGTCGGTCGTGAGACTGGAGGGCGCGGCGTAGTAACCGGCGCGATGGGCATCACTGCCATAGTCCGCGGCGCTGTCGAGGCGAGCCAGAAAGGCGTCGGCCTGTTGCAGCAGGGCTTCGCGCTTGTCGTCCTTCATGCGTCGCCAGCTGCCATAGACCAGTGACATGCGCGGATTGCGTGACAATGCCTCGCGATGGCGCTCGATGAAGTGCCAATAGAGGCTGTTGAACGGGCAGGCATGCGTGCCGGTGACCTTCTTCGGCGAGTACTGGCACCTGGCGCAGTGATTGGACATGCGGTCGATGTATTTGCCCGAGGCACAGTAAGGCTTGGAGCCCATCAGGCCGCCATCGGCATGCAGCACCATGCCCAGCGTATTGGGCAGCTCGACCCACTCACAGGCGTCCACATAGACCGCCAGATACCAGTCGCATAGCGCCTCGGGCTTCACGCCGCACAGCAGCGCGAAGTTGCCCGTGACCATCAGGCGACGAATATGGTGGGCGTAGGCATGCTCGCGGGTGCTGGCGATGGCCTGATCCAGACAGCGCATGCCGCTGTCCCCCGTCCAGAAGAATTCCGGCAGGTTGCGGCTGGCTTCCAGCCGGTTCTCGCGCTTGTAGCCGGGCATGCGCGTCCAGTAGATGCCGCGCACATATTCGCGCCAGCCGAGTATCTGACGAATGAACCCCTCCGCCGAGTTGATCGGTACATCGCCACGCCGCCAGGCGGCGTCCACGGCGTTGCAGACTTTCTGCGGGCTCAAGAGCCCCATATTGAGCGCGGCAGACAGGCGTGAATGGAACAGGAAGGGATCGCTGTCCTCGATGGCATCCTGATAGCGGCCGAAGTCTGCCAGGCAATGATCGAGAAAATGCGTAAGGTCAGAGCGGGCCTGGGCGCGGGTGACGGCCCAGTTGAAGTTCTCGAGGCTGCCGAAGTGGCGCTCCTCGTCACTGGCCTGCTCCCCGAAGCGCGCCGCGACCAGCGCCAGCACCTCGCGGGTGGTCGCATCCTCGTGATGGGCATGCACCGGCGGCGGTGGGGCGTGGAAGTCGTCTGGAATCGGTTCGCGGTTGTCGTGGTCGTGGTTGAACTTGCCGCCGGCGGGTTCGCTGCCTTCCATCAGCAGGTCGGTGTCACGGCGTTGCTCACGATAGAAGTATTCCATGCGCAGTTGCTTGCGGCCCTCGGCCCAGCCGGCGAAGGCTGCCGGCGTGGTGAAGAAGCGTGTGTCCTCGAGGACTTCCCAACGCACGCTGCCGGCCTCGCGCCGCGCCAGAAAGTCGTCCAGCAGCCGCCACTCGCCGGGGCGGGTCACCAGCACGCCATCACATTGATACAGGGCGGCCAGACGCTCTGCCTCGCTGGCCAGACGCTGGAGGTTGTCCGGGTCATCCAGTCGGCTTTCATGTACCTGCCAGCCACACTCCCTGAGTTCCTGGGCGTGATGGCGCATCGCGGCCAGCATCATCGCGATCTTGTGCGGGTGGTGCGGCACGTAGCGGCCTTCCTCCTCGGCCTCGCAGAAGGCGATCACGCTGTCGGCGGGTGCCTGCTTGAGACTTGCCAGGTCATGGCTGAGCTGGTCGCCGAGGATCAGCACCAATGGCCGCGCGAAGTCGTGACGAGTGGCAAGTTGCAGAGTGGAGGGTTCGGGCACGAGGACTCCGGGAGGGTTGTGACAATAATTGTCTTAAAGCTATACAAATCGTGATGATAGTATAACTTCATCCCTCACGCACAGGGCAAGCTGGTAATATGGCTGCGCTGTCGGTGAAGGTGGCTGCGCTGCGGTGAAAGTGGCTGCGCTGCCGCTTCACCTCTCTTCTTGCCCCTAGTCAGGAGTCCATCATCCATGAGTACCCCGCGTTTTGGCGTCATGCTGGTCAATCTCGGCACCCCCGATGCCCCGACCCCCAAGGCGGTGCGCCGTTACCTCGCGGAGTTTCTCGGTGATGTGCGCGTGATAGACCTGCCGCGTCTGCTCTGGCTGCCGATTCTGCATGGCCTGGTGTTGACGACGCGTCCCAAGAAGGTGGCCGAGGCCTACGCCTCGGTGTGGACGGAAGACGGCTCACCGCTGATGGCGATCGGCAAGCGTCAGCGCGCCGCGCTGGAAGCACGTCTGGCCGAGTCGCTGGGCGAGGACATTCCCGTCGAACTGGCGATGACCTACGGCAAGCCGACCATGGAAGAGGTGGGGCGCAAGCTCGCCAGCCGCGGTGCCGACCGCATGCTGATCCTGCCGCTCTATCCGCAGTTCTCGCGCACGACCACCGCCGCGGTCTTCGATCGCCTGGCGCGTGCACTCAAGCCGTGCCCGCATCTGCCGGAGCTGCGTTTCGTGCGCGACTATCACGACCACCCGGATTACATCGCGGCGCTGGCCACCAGCGTGCGTGAGCACTGGGAGAAGGAAGGCCGGCGCGGCAAGCGCCTGCTGATGAGCTATCACGGCATTCCCAAGCGCTATGCCACCGCAGGTGACCCCTACCCGACGCAATGCGAGCGCACCAGCCAGTTGCTGGCCGAGGCGCTGGGGCTTGGTGACGATGAGTGGGCGATGACCTATCAGTCGCGCTTCGGCAAGGCCGAGTGGCTCAAGCCGTACACCGATGAAACGCTGAAGGCGTGGGGCGGTGAAGGGCTGGAAAGCGTCGATGTCATCTCGCCGGCCTTCGCGGCTGACTGTCTCGAGACGCTGGAAGAGCTGGAGGAAGAGAACCGCGGCTACTTCACCGAATCCGGTGGTGGCGACTTCCGCTACATCCCGGCGCTCAATGACCGCAGTGACCATATCGATCTGCTCGAGGCGCTGTGTCGCCAGCATACTCAGGGCTGGTAACGAGCAAGCCCGTCATACTGCCATTGCCCGCGAAATGAAAACGCCCCACCAGTCATCACTGGTGGGGCGTTTTCATGTTGCTGGCCTGCTGTTCGTGAATCCGCTCCTGCGAATCAGCGCTCGTGAATCCGCTCTCGTGGCTTGGCCCCGCTTGATGAGGGCCTGCCTGATGAGAGCCGAGTGACGATCACGGCAGGCGGGATTCGCTGGCCTCGGCGTTGACCTCGTCCGGCTCCTCGGCGACTTCGAGTCGCTCCGGCACGTTGCGTGTGCGGTTGTCCGCCACCAGCTTCTGGTGCAGCGCCGCCTTGGACAGCAGGTGAGCGGTCACGGGGGCGGTGATGAACAGGAAGATGGACACCAGCATTTCCTGAAAGCTGAAGTGGCCGGTGGTGGCGCGGAAATAGATCATCGACGCCATCAGCACGCAGCCGACCCCCAGCGTGGTGGTCTTGCTGGGGCCGTGCAGGCGCATGTAGAAGTCCTTGAGGTGCGTCAGTCCCAGAGAGCCGATGAAGGCAAACAGGCCGCCGGCAACCAGGAAGAAGGCGATCACGCCTTCGAGGACAGGATAGAACCAGGTGGGCATGGGGAGTCTCCGCTCAGGTCATTCGATGATGTCGCCGCGCAGCAGGTACTTGCAGACTGCCACGGTGCTGACGAAACCGAGCATGGCGATCAACAGCGCCGCCTCGAAGTAGGACTTGCTGTTGAGCTGGATGCCGAACAGCACGATCAGGGCGATGGAGTTCACGTACATGGTGTCCACCGCCAGAATGCGGTCCGGCAGGTCCGGCCCGATGGCGAGCCGGAAGACGTTGAGCACCAGCGAGGCGGCGAACAGCGCGATGCTGATCCACAGGGCGATGTCTAGCATTCGAAGATCTCCTTGAGCGGACGCTCGTAGCGCTGGCGGATCTCGTCGATCAACTCCTGCTCATCCTCGACATCCAGCGCGTGGATGATCAGATGGCGGCCATCCAGCGTCAGATAGGCCGAGACCGTGCCCGGCGTCAGCGTGATGGTGCTCGACAGCAGGGTGATCGGGAACTTCTCCTCAAGCTCCAGCGGGTAGCGCACGAAGGCCGGACGGAACTTGGCGCGCGGATTGAGGATCAGGTAGGACACCTGCAGGTTGGCGATGATGATGTCCATGATCACGCGCAGGAAGTAGCTGATCAGTCGCCAGGGCTTCTGGAGGTCGGGCTGCGGCTCCCAGAAGCGGTAGGTCAGGATGGGAATCGCGATGGCCAGTACTGCCCCGAGCAGGATCTGACCGGGCGCGACGCTGTTCTGCAGCATCAGCCAGACGATCAGCAGCAGCACCGACAGCATCGGCGTGGGCAAGAGACGGGAACGAGGCTTGATCATGAGACATCTCCCTTCAGCGGCGGCGCGGTTTCGGGTGCCGCGTCCTTGCCGAGCAAGGATTCAAGATAGGGGGCCGGGTTGGACAGCTGCTCGGCGGTGGCCTTGGTCCAGTTCGCCAGCGGCCCCGCGAAGATGACCAGCATCAGCGCGGCCGAGATCAGCCCGCCAGTGGCGATGCCACGGGCTACGCCGATGCGCTCGCCGCTGGGCTCGGCCTTGCTGGTGCGCCAGAACACGCTGGAACCGGCGCGTGAGCAGGCGACCAGCGAGCATAGACCGGCCAGCAGCAGCAGCGGCCACAGCCAGATCTGCTGCTCCGGCGTCGCCGAGGCGAGAATCAGCGCCTTGCCGATGGCGCCCGAGAACGGCGGCAGCCCGGCGGCAGCGGCGGTACCGATCAGGAAGAGGCCGCCCAGCAGGCCTGCCTGCAGCAGCGGGCGCGAGCGCACGATGCGTGCCCCGGCCTTGCCGCGCTGACCGGCGACCACGTCGACCAGCAGGAAGAGGCCGCCGGTGACCAGCGTCGAGTGGATCAGGTAGAACAGCAGCGCGCTGTCTGCCTCGATCGTGTTCATGCCCAGCGCCGTCAGCAGCGTGCCCACCGATACCATCACCAGATAGGCCACCAGGGTGCGCAGATCACGCGCCGAGAGCACACCCAGCATCGCCACCACCAGGGTGGCGAGTCCCGCCCACCACAGCCAGTCACGACCGAGGTCCGCCAGTGCGCCAGCGTTGTCGGTGAAGATCAGCGAGTAGACGCGCAGGATGGAGTAGATGCCGACCTTGGTCATGATCGCGAAGAGTGCCGCCACCGGCGCCGAGGCCGAGGCATAGGCGCGTGGCAGCCAGAAGTACAGTGGCAGCATCGCCGCCTTGAGGCCGAACACCACCAGCAACAGCAGGCCACCGGCTTCCATCAGGCCGGCACGGCCCGGGTCCAGCGTAGTGACGATGACCGTCATGTCGGCCATGTTCAGGGTGCCGGTCACGCCGTACAGGATACCCAGCGCGATCAGGAAGAATGCCGAGCCCATCAGGTTCAGCACCACATAGTGCAGCGCCGACAGCGTGCGTGCCTTGCTGCCGCCATGCAGCAGCAGGGCATAGGAGGCGATCAACAGCACCTCGAAGAACACGAACAGGTTGAACAGATCGCCGGTCAAGAAGGCGCCGTTGATGCCCATCAGCTGCAGCAGGAACAGGCCATGGAAGTTGGAGCCGGTCTCATCGATGCCCGCCGTGGCGTACAGACAGGCCAGCAGACCCAGCAGCGAGCTGAGCAGCACCATGGTCGCCGACAGGCGATCCAGCACCAGCACGATCCCGAACGGCGGCTGCCAGTCGCCCAGCGCGTAGTAGCGGATGGTGCCATCACCGGCCTGCACCACCAGCGCGATGGCGATGGCCACCATCAATGCCTGGGCCACCAGGCTGACCGTGCGGCGCAGGGTCGGTGAGGTGGCACGACTCAGCAGCAGGCCCGCCCCCACCAGCAGCGGCAGGACAATCGGAAGGACAATCAGGTGTTGCAGCATCACTTGGTGTCCTCTTTCTCTTTCGAATCATCCAGGCGATTGCCGTTGACGTGGTCACTGCCCAGGTCGCCGCGCGCGCGCATCGCCAGAATGACCACGAAGGCCGTCATGGCGAAGCCGATCACGATGGCGGTCAGCACCAGCGCCTGGGGCAGCGGGTCAGCTGCTGGTGAGCCGGCACCGACCACGGCTGGATTGCCGTGCATCGCAAGGCCACCCATGGAGAACAGGAACAGGTTGACGGCGTAGGACAGCAGCGTCAGGCCGACCACGACGGGGAAGGTGCGGCCGCGCAGGGTGAGGTAGACACCGCAGGCGGCCAGCAGGCCGGTGGTAGTGGCGTAGAGGGCTTCCATCACATCTTCTCCTTGGTCGGGCGATGCGGAGTCGTCAGCTTGCCCAGATTGGCGAGAATCATCAGGGTCGCGCCGACCACGGTCAGGTAGACGCCGAGGTCGAACAGCAGCGCGGTGGCCAGCTCGATTTCCCCGATGACGGGCAGGGTGAAGTGGCCGAAGGAGGATGTCAGGAACGGATAGCCGAACACCCAGCTGCCGGCGCCGGTCAGGCCGGCGATCAACACCCCGGCCGCCGCGACGGGCTGATAGGGGAAGCGCAGCCAGCGCTGCGTCCAGTCCACGCCACGCGCGATGTAGAGCAGGATGATGGCCACTGCCGTCACCAGACCGGCGATGAAGCCGCCGCCCGGCGCATTGTGGCCACGCAGGAAGATGTAGACCGAGACCAGCAGAGCCAGCGGCAGCAGCGTCTGGGAGACGGTGGCCAGGATCATCGGATGGCGATCCGGCGACCAGCCACGTCCATCCAGGTCACTGGACGGCATGAACAGGCGCAGACGGTTGAGCAGCTTGAAGATCGCCAGACCCGCGATGCCCAGTACGGTGATCTCACCCAGCGTATCGAAGCCACGGAAGTCGACCAGAATCACGTTGACCACGTTATGGCCACCGCCACCGGAGACCGCATTGGCCATGAAGAAGTCGGAGATCGACTCCACCGGGCGGGTCAGGATGGCGAAGTTGAGGCTCGCCACCACCACACCGAAGGCACTGGCCAGCAGCACGTCGCGCATGATGCGGCGTGCGCTGGATTCCTTGGGCGTGCGCTGGGGCAGGAAGAACAGCGCCAGCATCAGCAGGATCATCGTCACCACCTCGACCGCCAGCTGGGTCAGTGCCAGGTCCGGTGCGGCGAAGCGCGCGAAGGCCAGCGAGGTCATCAGGCCGACCACGGACAGCATCAGCAGCGAGATCAGACGCTTGCGGTGGGTGATCGCGGTGCCGAGGCCGGCCAGGCCGGTGATCACGGCGCCGGTCAGCAGCATGCCATCAAAGGGCTGTTGCTCAAGCTCCCCACCCAGTTGCGGCACGGCCAGCAGGCCGATGCCGACGAACAGCAGCGCGGTCAGCAGCAGCCACAGCATGTAGCGCTGCAGCGAGCCATTCTCGAAGCTGTCCATGCTGCGCTCGGAAAGCTTGACGAGGCGTTGCACGTTGGCCTCGAACACCAGCAGGGCGTTGCGCGCGCGGAACTGGCGCTGAAAGGAATAGAGATGGTGGCGCAGGGCATAGACGGCGACGCCGCCCGCCAGCGCGATACCGCTCATCAACAGCGGCAGGTTGAAGCCGTGCCAGATGGCGAGGCTGAAGTCCGGTACCGGCCCGGCCAGCACGCTGGCGGAGGCACTGACCAGCAGGTCCTTGATCACCAGCGACGGCAGGATACCGACCAGCAGACAGATCAGCACCAGCACCTCGATGGGCAGCTTCATGTAGCGCGGCGGCTCATGCGGGGTCTTGGGCAGATCCTTCGGCTCGCCATTGAAGAAGACGTCATGGATGAAGCGCAGCGAGTAGGCCACCGACAGGATGCCACCGAGGGTCGCCAGTGCCGGAATCAGCCACGACAGGCCGCCCAGCAGCTGGGCATCGAGGCTCTCGGCGAAGAACATCTCCTTGGACAGGAAGCCGTTGAGCAGCGGCACACCGGCCATCGAGGCCGAGGCGACCATCGCCAGCACCGTGGTATGCGGCATGTAGCGATACAGGCCGTTGAGCTTGCGGATGTCACGCGTGCCGCACTCGTGATCGACGATGCCGGCGGCCATGAACAGCGAGGCCTTGAAGGTGGCGTGATTGATGATATGCAGCAGGCCCGCGACGGCGGCCATCTGGCTGTTGAAGCCGAACAGCAACGTGATCAGGCCCAGGTGACTGATGGTCGAGAAGGCCAGCACGCCCTTGAGGTCCTGCTTCATCAGCGCGAACCAGGCGCCATACAGCAGGGTGGCCAGGCCGGTCAGGCTGACGATGTAGAACCACAGGTCTGTCCCCGCGAGCACCGGGTGCATGCGCGCCAGCAGGAAGACACCGGCCTTGACCATGGTGGCGGAGTGCAGGAAGGCGGATACCGGCGTCGGCGCCGACATCGCGTGGGGCAGCCAGAACTGGAACGGGAACTGGGCCGACTTGGTGAAGGCGCCCAGCAGCACCAGCACCAGCGCGACCGGATAGAGCTCGTGGGAGCGGATCTGGTCCGCCGCGGCCAGCACGTCATCGAACTGGTAGCTGCCGACGATATGCCCGATGACCAGGATACCGGCCAGCAGTGCCAGGCCCCCGGCGCCGGTGACGGTCAGGGCCATGCGGGCGCCCTTGCGCGCCTCGCTCAGCTGGTACCAGTAACCGATCAGCAGGAAGGAACTCAGGCTGGTCAGCTCCCAGAACACCCACATCAGCAGCAGGTTGTCTGCCATCACGATGCCGAGCATCGCGGTCATGAACAGCATCAGGAAGCTGTAGAGGCGTGCCAGCGAATCCTCGCCCGACAGGTAATAGCGGGAATAGAGAATGATCAGCAGGCCAATGCCGAGAATCAGCAGCACGAACAGCCCCGACAGACCATCGAAGCGCAGCGACAGGTTGAGTCCCAGCTCCGCGATCCAGGGCAGATGGAACTGGGGCACCATGCCCGAGAAGACGTCTCCGAGGTGGAAGACGGCGATACCGAGTGCTATGGCAGGCGCCACCGCGGTCAGCCAGGCAAGGCGTGCACGGGGCAGATTTCTGGCCATCAAGGGCACCAGGGCACCGAGTAACGGCAATAGCACGATCAACAGCAGGGTCATGGAAGACTCGCTCCAGTCGTTGTTGTAGTACGTAGTCCGTCATTCGTGGGCAGCGCAGACACAGGCTCAGGGCCGGACTGCCAGCTTCGAGATCGGGAGGCGGAGTTTCGGCCACTGGGTGCCGACAGAATAGGCGAGCGCACTGCAGGTTGCCGCGATGAAGTGCCGGACACACGAGACTCTGTCAGGAAGACGTTCTCATGGGGCCATGCGAGACACGACATGCGTCACGCGGCAGCAAGGGTTGGCAGTGGCTGGCTCAGGCTGCACGGAGGATCTGGCGCGGGTTCAGCGCGTCAATCGCTCCGGGCATGACGTTACCGTCGCAAGGGGCGGATCCGTCAGGAAGGGGAGTCGCACGGCACGGGGTGCCAGCATCCAGGATGGGATGAGGTCCGCAGCGCGTCCCCGGCTGCCCGCAACGGGCAGACGGCGAATATGCCGGGTTGGTGCGGTCATGTCATGTCTTGCGAGCATGGCCGTATTCCTCCTGAAGCCCCTGGATGACAAGTGTGTGTTCGAGTGGAGACACTTGCGCGATCTTGTTGAAAACATTGATGGAACGTGACCTAACCTCTCGAATGTATCACGCACTTGCACCCCTCGCCAGCGCATGCCCGACCCGCCGGAACGCGACATGTACCGTGTGAAGTGTTGTACAAGATGTCGATTTTCTTGTACAAATGTTGCACGCCATACGTTCCACGGAGTCATCATGCACGAGGTCGCCAGCATGAATTCGGGCAACGCACCGGAAACCTCTCTGGTGTGGTTGCGTCACGACCTGCGGCTGGAAGACAACCCGCTGTTCGCGCTGCCCCTGTCACGTCGCCCGCATCAGATGCTGGTGATGTATGTCTTCGACCGTCGCTGGCTGATGCCGAGCGACGGCTTGCCACGCCTGGGGCCAGCGCGTCTGCGCCTGCTGTGGCAGAGCCTGATGAACCTGCGTGGCATGCTGCTGCGTCGCGGCAGTGACCTGCTGGTACGTGTCGGGGACCCCGTCGAGGAAGTGCTGACGCAGGTCGCCCAGCACGATGTCCAGTGCCTGGAAGTCAGCCTCGCCGCCGCGCCGGAAGACAGCCGCGCCCTGCAGCAGCTCTCACGGCGTCTGCCGGCCTCGACCCGGCTCCACTGTCATCCCCCTGACCAGATCGCCTTCGACAGCCCGCTGCTGGATGGCCCGCTGCTTGATCGCCTGCTGCCGGGCAGATTCCCCCGCGAAGAGACGGCTCGCCTGCGCGTGGCGCGTACCGCGTCCCGCGTCGCAGACGAGCGTGCGGCTCCCTCCAGTGATCTCACTCTGCACGACACAGCCTCTGCTGACACAGGTTTTGCTGGCACAGCCTCTGCTGACACAGGCGCATCAGGCGATCACGACGCCCTGGCGACCTGCGCCGCGCTTGCCTCGCAGGTGCTGCGCGCCAGTGGTGGCGATGACGCTGGCGTGGCCGACCTGATGCTGCCGCCTTGTGCTGTGTTGACGCCGACGCCCGGCACCTTGCAGGCACGCCCTCAGCGCGAGGCTTTGCCTACAGGGCTGAACGATGAGCAGTGGCGCGCGCTGTGCGAGGCGCAGTCGCCCTTGCAGGGGCTGCCCTATTCCCTGCCGCCGTGGCCCGATTCTGCCTCGCGTGGCTTTCCGCCGCTGGATGCCATCTGTGGCTCGGCGCAAGCCTGGCAGCCGGCGACTGCCAGGCTTGCGGAGCTGCAGGGCGGCGAGGAACCCGCCCGCGCATACCTGTCGACCTTGCTGTGGGGCAAGCCCTGGGCGAAGGGAGATGCCGGCAATGGCGATGACGACTCGATAGAAGGGGCGTCCTATCAGCGATCGCACTCTGTCGATGGCGAAGGCACCGATGTGCCGACGGGACTGGCACCTCAGCGGGAGGCGGGCAAGACGCTGGACGCTATGCAGCTGATGGCGCGCCCGGCGGATGCATGGCCACTGGCAGCATGGCTGGCGCTGGGTTGCATCAGTCCGCGCCGCATTCTGCAGGTACTGGATGCCCGCCGCCGCGAGGCGGGTGATGAGGCGATCAATCAGCAGCTGCTGACCATCGTGCTGCAGCGCGAGTGCTGGCAGCGCATGCTGCGTGACAAGGATGAGGAGGCTCGCGCGGCCTGGTATGGCGCCGCGTTGCGGGAAGACGCCGCAAATGACGCCGCCTTTGCGCGCTGGAGCGAAGGGCGAACCGGCGATGCCCGGGCCGACAAGGCCATGCAGGTGCTGGTACGTGAAGGCTGGTTGCCGTGGTCCGAGCGCAAGTATCTGGCCGGTGCCTGGCTGGAGGGCGGCGGCGACTGGCGGTTGGGCGCGCGCTGGTTCGAGCGTTGCCTGCTCGATTACGACGCCGCCATCCACTGGGGCGAATGGCGGCATCTGGCGGGCTTCGATGTGTGATCAGACGGTGTCGATATCACGCGAGTCGTCCGAGAAGATCCAGGCCCTGGTGGCACCTCCACTTCAACCTGCTGCTTTTATAACCTGCTCTTGTATGACCTGACGCTCTTCAGCCCAGGCGCGCCAGTAGCGCCGTGACGGCCGTCTCGACGCGCAGGATGCGCTCGCCCAGATGCACCCCTTCAAAGCCTGTCGCCATGAATTTCTCGACCTCATAGTCCACGAAGCCGCCTTCCGGACCGATGGCCAGCATCACCGGCTCGCGGACGGCGCGTGGGCATTCATCCGGCATGCCAGGATGGGCGATGATGCCGCGCAGAGGCGTGCCTGATGCTGGTGTCATCAGTGCCGGCAGGCGGTCTTCCACGAAGGGTTTGAACAGTTTCTCGTGGGTCACCGTCGGCATGATGGTGTCACGCGCCTGCTCCAGTCCCAGCACCAGATGCTGGCGAATCTTGTCTTCCTTCAGTTCCGGCGACTGCCAATAGCTCTTCTCGACCCGCCGCGTATGCAGCAGGGTGATGTGCTTCACACCCAATGCCGTGACGTGTTCCAGCGAGCGTGCCAGCATGCGCGGGCGCGGCAGCGCCAGCAGCAGATGCACGTCGAGTGGCGCCGGCGGCTGACGGTCCAGCGTCAGGCTGAATTCGGCGCTGTCCGCCTCCAGTCGCTCCAGGCGGCCACGGCCGATCAGGCCACCCTCCACCCCCAGCGTCATCTCGTCGCCGACGCTGGCACGATGCACCTCACGCAGATGGCGCAGGCGGCGTGGGTCCGTGACACGTGCATGGTCCTGAGCGGTCAGGTCGTCAGCGCCGAGCAAAATCAGATTCATGGCAATACCGGGGCAGTGGAGGGCGGGATGCATCGCTTACAGACAGCGGCAAGCGGGCGTTATTCTAGCATGTCGTGCATGCTGACCCGACGGGGACAGCGTTGGCATGGCGTCAATGGCTGACGCGTGGAGACGCCTTTTCTTGCAGTCCCCCCCCTTGAGTGCACAATGAAGAAAAATCGACAGGAGCCTGACACGTGCGAGTGATCCGCAAATATGCCAATCGGCGCCTATACGACACCGAGCAGAGCCGCTACGTGACCCTGGAAGACCTGCGCAGCCTGGTGCTGGCGGAAGAGGTCTTCAAGGTCGAGGACGCCAAGAGCGGTGAGGACCTCACGCGCACCATCCTGCTGACCATCATCATCGAGCAGGAGCAGGGCGAGGGCGAGGCCGAGGTCTTCTCCAACGAGCTGCTGGAGCAGTTCATCCGCATCTACGCGATGGCCAAGCCGCTGCCGCTGGCCGGTTATCTGGAGCAGGGCACGCGGCTGATGATGGAGCAGCAGCAGCGCATGCAGGAGCAGTGGTCCCAGGCCATGCGTCACTCGCCGATGGAAATGATGCGCGAGGTCGCCGAAGAGAACCTGCGCTTCTGGCAGCAGGCCATGGGCGCTGGCATGGGTGCTGGCAAGAGCGCCTCACGCTCACAGCCGAGCGATGCGGATGCGGCGCCTGATGAGTCGGACACGCCGCCGGACGATGAGCGACGCTGAGTGTGACGCCGTGTCAGATCCAGCTTTCACATAAATTCATCGTGATGTGAAAAGGGGCGCCCCGAGCAGGGCGCCTTTCTGCCATAATGCGCAGCCTGATATTTCCTCGGTAGCTCGCGCCATGCGGGTAGCCCTGATCCTCACTGGCTCATGAAGGTTGAAAAGATGAAGGTCCTGATCATCGGCGGCGGTGGCCGCGAACATGCGCTGGCCTGGAAGGCCGCCCAGTCATCCCGTGTCGAGGAGGTCTTCGTGGCGCCCGGCAATGCGGGTACGGCGCGCGAGTCCAAGCTGACCAATCTGGCGATTGCCGCTGACGATCTCGATGCGCTGGTCGCCTTCGCGCGTGACAACGCCATCGAGCTGACCATCGTCGGCCCGGAAGCGCCGCTGGTGATCGGCGTGGTCGATCGCTTCCGCGAGGCGGGGCTCAAGTGCTTCGGCCCGACGGCCGGTGCCGCCCAGCTGGAAGGCTCCAAGGCCTTCACCAAGGACTTCTTGGCGCGTCACGCCATCCCGACCGGCGACTACGCGACCTTCGCGGAGGTCGATGCGGCGCTTGAGTATCTGGCGGCCCATCCGGCGCCCATCGTCATCAAGGCCGATGGCCTGGCGGCGGGCAAGGGTGTCGTGGTCGCGATGAGCGACGAGGAAGCCCGCGCCGCGGTGCGTGACATGCTCGAGGACAACGCCTTCGGCGATGCCGGCGCACGTGTGGTGATCGAGGAATTCCTCGACGGCGAGGAAGCCAGCTTCATCGTGATGGTCGACGGCGAGAACGTACTGCCGATGGCCACCAGTCAGGATCACAAGCGCGTCGGCGAAGGCGATACCGGCCCCAACACCGGCGGCATGGGGGCCTACTCTCCGGCGCCGGTGGTGACGGCTGACGTTCACCAGCGCGTGATGGACGAGATCATCCTGCCCACCGTGCGTGGCATGGCGGCTGAAGGCCATCCCTATACCGGCTTCCTGTATGCCGGCCTGATGATCGATGCCCAGGGCGCGCCGAAGATCATCGAATACAACTGCCGCTTCGGTGACCCGGAAACCCAGCCGATCATGGTGCGTCTGAAGTCCGATCTGGTCGCGCTGTGTCTGGCCGCCGAAGACGGGCGTCTCGACACCCAGGCCTGCGAGTGGGATTCCCGCGCGGCGGTCGGCGTGGTGCTGGCAGCTGGCGGCTACCCGGCCAGCTACCGCAAGGGCGATGTCATCAGCGGCTTCGACGCTGCCGAAGCGACCGGCTGCAAGGTCTTCCATGCCGGCACCGCCGAGCAGGACGGCCAGGTCGTCACCAGCGGGGGTCGCGTGCTGTGCGTCACCGCACTGGGCGACAGCGTCGCGGCGGCCACCGAGCGTGCCTATGAAGGCGTCGATGCCATCAGCTGGCAGGACATGCTGGTGCGTCGCGACATCGCCTGGCGTGCCATCGCTCGCGAGCGCGGCGATAGCTGAAAGCGCTGAGTCGCACGGGCCATCGCCCCGCGACATGCCTGCTTCACGACAAGACCCGGCCTCAGGCCGGGTCTTGTCGTTGGGGTCTCTCTCGACGCCCTGAGCGCCTACGACCATCGTGTCGGGGTCTGGTCATGTCGGTGTCGGGCATGCGATAACCCTAGTCATCCTATATTCCTTCTTGAGGCTGGCCGGCGTCGAAAGATGGCGTCGCCGTCCGCCCTGAACCCTTTTCCTGTCTCGCCGACAAGGAGTCTGCATGGACCGTATCCGGCTTGAATTTCCGGTTTCCCGCCTGGTACATCGCCACCCGATGACGATTCGGGTCAGCGACATCAACTATGGCCAGCACCTGGGTCACGACAGCGTGGTCAGTCTGGCGCACGAGGCGCGGGGCCAGGCCTGGCAGGCGCTGGGCTTCCCCGAATGGAACATCGATGGGCTGATGAGCATCGTCGCGGATCTCGCCGTGCAGTATCAGGGCGAGGGCAGGCTGGGCGACGCCCTCATGGTGGAAACGGCCATCGACAGCGTGTCCGGCAAGGGGCTTGGTGTCCATCACCGCCTGCTGCGTGTCAGCGATGACGCGGTACTGGCGACGCTGCGCGTCGGGCTGGTGTTCGCTGGCGAGCAGGGGCTGGCGGAACCGAGTGCGCGCGCCAGTGCCGCCATCGAGCAGGCTGTCTCTGCCATGTCGTCCCGGGTAGCCAACTGATGTCGCGGGAATATCCGATCATCGCCGTGACGGGGTCTTCCGGCGCGGGCACCACCACCGTCATGCGCACCTTCGAGCGCATGTTCTCACGTGAGGCGATTCATGCCGCCTACGTGGATGGGGATGCCTTTCACCGTTACACCCGTGACGAGCTGGTGCGCATGTTTCAGGAGGCGCCGGAGCGCAAGCGCGAGCTGTCTCACTTCGCCGTCGAGGCCAACCAGCTGGATCGTCTGGAAGCGCTGTTCGTCGAATATGGCGAGCAGGGCTCCGGCACGCATCGCCACTACATCCATGCCGAAGACAAGCGCATGATCGAGGCCGGCTACAAGGTCGGCACCTTCACCGAATGGCAGTCGCTGCCGGACTGTACGGACCTGCTGTTCTATGAGGGGCTGCATGGCGGGCTGGTGACGCCGGAGCATGACATCGCGCGTCATGTCGATCTGCTGATCGGGGTGGCACCGACCATGAATCTGGAGTGGATCCAGAAGATCGATCGCGACACCAAGCTGCGCGGGCACTCCCAGGAAGCGGTGGTGGACACCATCCTGAGCCGCATGGATGACTACGTGCGCTATATCCAGCCGCAATTCTCACGCACGCACATCAACTTCCAGCGCGTGCCGACGGTGGATACCTCCAACCCCTTCGAGCCGCAGGATATCCCGACGGATGCCGAGTCGATGGTCGTCATCCATTTCCGCGATCCCGGCAGTGTCGACTTCCCGTTCCTGCTCGCGATGATCCAGGGCTCGTTCATGTCGCGCCCGCATACGCTGGTGGTGCCCGGCGCGCTGATGGCACTGGCCATCGAGCTGATCATCACGCCGCTGGTCAAGAGCCTGCTGGCACAGCGGCGGTTTCGCTAGCGGGAGACATGAAGGGCTCTGGGCTCGGGCTGGCTCAGTGCTTGCGGCCCTTGAGGCGTGGCAGGATGCCTTTCTTCCAGATATGCAGGGTGCGATTCAGGCGGCCACTGCGGATCAGCAGGTGCGCCTCGCGGGTGCTCAACGGCAGGCCGAGGGTTCGTTGCTTGAGCTTCAGCGAGTGACGCAGGTCGAAGCGGCGCATCATGCGCGCGAGGGTGGCCGTGCCCGGCAGGCGCGGCAGGCGAATGGCAGAGGTGAAGTCGATCAGGACCGGCACGCCATCGCGCAGCACGATGTTGGAGCCACGGATGTCGTTGTGGGCCATCTGGCGCTGATGGAGTTGCTGCACGACGAGAATCAGCTGCTGACTGAGGCGGGCATCCGTCACGTCATCCAGGGCGGCGTCACTCAGCAACGGTCCTGGGATGTACTCCATCGCCAGCGACAGCGGTGACAGGCGCGCCACGGCGCGGGGGGCGTGTGTCCAGTCGCCCAGACGCTCGAGCATCTTCAGCTCGTGGCGTACCAGCCAGCGTGCCACCAATGCCGCCGGCGTGCCGGCATAGCGGCGATAATCCTTGCAGACCACCGGCTGGCCATTGAGGTGCGTGATATAGACCTCGGCCTTGAGAAAGCCCTTGGCACGCTGCAGGAACTCGCCCGGGACCTGCTCGCCGTCAACACGCGTGATCCTGGGCGCGGCACGCAGTGCCGCCCGCGCCTTCTCGGCGCGCGTGGGCTCAGCGCGATCGACGGCGGGGGCGCCGACAGTGGCCGGTCGTGTCTCGCCGTGAGCACCAAGGCCGGCCTCCAGTTCGTGGTTGGCCTTGCGCAGGGAGGAATCTTGGCGAGTGAACACGAGCATGACGGTCGGCTTCTCGTTAGCGGGATAACAATGATTATCCTACTGCTTTCCTCATTCGCCCACTGGCAGCGGTGAATCAGTCTGTTTCCCTAAAGGCGACATTGCTCTGTTCACAAGCTGGCCCGCGTTTTCCTGCGTCTGCCCTTGGCCTGTTGCCCGGCTGGCGCTACGCTGGCAGGCCACGCTGCCGTGGGTAGCCTCACTTCAAGGGAGAAGGTGTCATGGACTGTCTGTTCTGCAAGATCATCAATCGCGAGATTCCCGCCGATATCGTCTATGAGGATGATGAGGTGCTGGCCTTCAATGACATCAATCCGCAGGCGCCGACCCATGTGTTGATCATCCCCAAGCAGCACATCGCCACGCTCAACGATATCGAGGAGCATCAGCTGGCCACGGTAGGGCGCCTGCAGTACACCGCCGCCAGACTGGCGAAGGACTACGGTTTTGCCGAGGGCGGTTATCGCGTGGTGATGAACTGCAATGAAGATGGCGGCCAGACGGTCTATCATATTCATATGCACCTGATGGGTGGTCGCCGCTTCACATGGCCGGCTGGCTGAGCCGGCATAGAGCAGGCGCCTGTACCGGCGGTTCGCGGGCAGGTAGCGGCTAGCGATAACAAGCGCGCGGCACACAGGCGCATACCGGCAATGTCGTGAAAACGGCATTGCCGGTTTTTCATTGGGGAAGCCACGGCGCAAGGGAGCCGGTCAGGCCTCGCCCGGCGACACTCTGCCCCTTACCGTCGCGGGCTGGCTTGCGTAAGATGGCCTCATTGCTCACGCCGTGCAGGAGTCTTCCCATGCCGCATTCCGATGCCATTTCGGCGCAACGTCATCATAGCCGCGCCGATCAGTTGATCCATCAGTTCGACACCGTACTGCGTACCCTGGTGCCACATGCCGCCCAGCCGTCGCGTCCCTCTCCGGCGGGCGACATCCATGACGAAGCGATCAGCGACGAAGAGCGTCAGCACGCCGCTGGCCTGATGCGCATCAATCACACTGGCGAGGTGTGTGCCCAGGCGCTCTATCAGGGCCAGGGTTTCACGGCGCGTCTGCCCGAAACGCGCACGCAGATGGAGCTGGCCGCTCAGGAAGAGATCGACCACCTGGCCTGGTGCGATGCACGACTCGTCGAGCTGGATGCCAATACCAGCCTGCTCAATCCGCTGTTCTACATGACGAGCTTCGCGCTCGGGGCAGCAGCGGGTGCCATCAACGACAAGGTCAGCCTCGGGTTCGTGGCTGCGACCGAAGAGCTGGTCGGCGAGCACCTGTCGAAGCACCAGCAGACGCTGCCCGAGGGTGATCAGCGCTCACGTGCCGTGTTGCGCCAGATGGAAATCGACGAAGCCCATCATGAGCAGTGGGCGCTGGAAGCCGGTGGTCATCGCTTCCCTGGGCCGCTGAAGAGCGCGATGCGCCTGATGTCCAAGGTGATGACGGCCAGCGTCTATCGGGTGTGATGGTCAGACGCCGGAGCTTGCCTTGGCAGCTTCAGGACGCTGCAACGCACAAAGGCCGCCCCATGGGGCGGCCTTTGTGTTTTGGGCGAACGTCGTGATGATCAATACGAGACGATCATTGCGAGTCGGTCAGTGTGAGACGCTCAGCGGTCTCTGGCGTCAGGGCTTATTCCTTGACCTGATACTCACCGTCCAGCGTCTCGGTGCTGCTGCCGTCTTCACGCGTGGCATCACGCGAGTAGTTCTGGCGGCCACTGGCCTTGTCCTGGGCCTCCTGCATGCGCTGCTGCATCTCGCTCATGCGCTTTTTCATGCGACGGCGGATGAAGGGCAGCATGATGATGCCGAGTACCATCATCACCAGCGCCGCGAACAGGCTGAAGATCATGACCACGCCACCGATCAGCCAGGCGGCGACCAGCTTGAGGCCGGACAGGCCATTGGAGGGGCGTTGGTTGCCTGCATTGGCCTGCCATTGGCGAGCCTGGTTCCACAGAGTGTTGTGCTGTTGGCCTTGCATGTGTCTTCTCCACGATAGAGCCGGGCCGTCAGGCCGGGCGAGGATGACCCGATAGGTGAAAGTGGGTGGTCGGGGATATCGGGTCAGGAAACAGGGGTATTGCCCTCCCGGCGCAACGGGTATTCGTGCTCTGGGCCGGGGGATGGGTAAGTGGGGCTCGATGCGACGCACTTTTGCATGAGGCGCTTGATGGCATCGGGCGGCCGGTTGACTCGTTCAGCATCGAAGTTGGCATCGTTGCCGTCAAGCGGCTTCGGCGTTGATCCAGCGCTGGATGTCGGGTTCAGTCCTCGAACCACTTCAAGGCACGGCGGCTGGACAAGCGGGTCGATCAGTTCACGGCCGGTAATCCGGATTCATGGACACGCTGGCGGCGAGGTTGAAAGCGTTGCCCGGCAGCGGCATGTTCAATGTCATCCGTTGCGGCCTGCCTTGCGCATCGCGCCCGTGAATCTGGATGGCGTGCGCAGCGACTTCGACGCTCTGTACACTCTTGATGCCGTCGACAGCGGCAAAATTCAAGGTCTGGCGCATGCTGTCGCCATCGATGGCCTTGTCGCCGGGCGCGGAATCACTCTGGCGCAGCGCTTCGCTGATGAATTCTCCATCGGCGAGATTGATGGCCAGTTCCATCTGCCACCCATTATGCCCCCAGCCCGTGAACTGAACATGATCGTCGCGGATATCCATCGTGCTGAATTCCATCATGCCCTTGCGACTGGCGTGGATCATCATCTGCGTGAGCAGCTCTGGCGCGAGCCCCTGGGGAGACGCGGCGTCAGAGATATCTGTCGCAGGCTTTCCGGCTGTGCGGGTGGCGGCCGTGTCCAGCGCGCTATCCTCGGCATCATCGCCGAGCGTGGCGTGCGCCTTGCCGTCATCTGAGTGCTCGCTGGTCGAGGGCCCTTTTGCAGAGAGCCCTGCGGTCGAGAGTTCTGCCGCCGACAGCTGATGGCGCACCGGCAGGTCCTCGATGCCATTGGCATAGGCGGGAGCCGAGCCCAGCATCAAGCCGAGTGCGCTGACGCCCAGGCCGTGTCGCCAGTGCTGGACTGCGCGGCTGGCGAGCCAGAAGCGTGACGGGGCGGCGCCTGCGGCCGAGGATGGCGGCTGTCGGGATGCGGAGTCTGATTCACGAACCGGAGCAATACGGGACGCGGCTGATGGGGACATGACACCCTCCTCAAGGATGGCTGGGCATGGCGCTCACTGTGGGCCAGGCGACCTTGCGCGACGCTGAGACGTGAATTCATCTGAGGTTCATTGCCTCCTGTCAGTCTCTGCATCACAGGGTCAGTGGTTGCTCTCGCGTTGGTCCGCGTTGTTCCAACGCAGGTTTGATTGCACATTCCGTTGCTAGATTGAGCGCCACGCGCAAGCGCCCGCCTTGGGCGCACACCAGCCCCGCCGTCATTCACGAGGTTCCTCTTCATGCAGACTCCCCACAAGGCTCAGCCAGACGCCCGTGCAGCGCGTGGCAGTCAATGGCGGCAACGCTATGTCTGGCTGTGCCTCGGGCTCGGGAGCCTGCTGGTCGGAGCACTGGCACTGCCGCCGCATGCGCTGTGTGACAGCGAGCGCTGGCGCAGCCTGCACGACGAAGTCGCCGCCGGACGTGTCATTTCGTTGTCCGAGCTGCTCGATAGCCTCGAGCGCGACTGGCTGGGTCAGGTGGTTGAGGTGGAACTCGAAGAGACGCATGGCGAGCTGATCTATGAGGTCGAGATGCTCGGGCCACAGGGCCAGATGGCCAGATTCACCGTGCGTGCCTCGGATGGCAGTCTGCGTGAGGTGCGCGGCGTCAATCTGGATGCCATGCGTCGCGCTGGCAGCGGTTCCTTGTCTGAGCCCCTGACCAGGCCCCTGCCCGAGACGACCGACGCGCCGCTCGTGACTGACGGCGCCAATGCCGAGGCCGAGAGTCAGTAGGACGAGGCAGGCAGTGCCAGCGCAGGCTGTGACAAGGGCGCCGAGGGTGCCTGGCGGCCCTGAGGAACGGTATGCTAGTGCCATTGTCCATTGCGCCACAGGTAGAACGCCGCTTGCGTCAGGAGCCCGAGAATCGATGAAGATATTGCTGGTTGAAGATGACATGCCGTTGGCCGAAGCGCTGATGGCGCGCCTGGGGGAAGCCGATGTACTGGTCGAGCATGCCACAACCGGGGGAGACGCCGACTTTTTGATCCAGACCGAGAGCTACGATGCCGTAGTGCTGGATCTCGGCCTGCCGGACGGTGATGGCACGCGCTGGCTGGCCCAGTGGCGGGAAGCCGGCATCGAGGTGCCGGTGCTGGTGCTGACCGCGCGCGAGCGCTGGTCTGACAAGGCCGCCGGCTTCTCTGCCGGCGCCGATGATTACGTCACCAAGCCCTTCGAGACCGCCGAGGTCATCTTCCGTCTGCGCGCCTTGGTGCGTCGCTCTCGCGGCCATGCCCACCCCGTGCTCAAGCTGGGTGATCTGGCCTGCGACACCCACGGCGGTACCGTCAGCCTGGCGGGGCGCCCCGTGTCGCTGACCGCTCAGGAGACGCGCCTGCTGATGCACCTGATGCACGCCGTGCCTGGCGTGGTCAGCCGTTCTGAACTGGTCGAGCATGTCTATGACCGCGACCACGAACCCGATTCCAACGTCATCGATGTGCAGATCAGCCGTCTGCGCCGCAAATTGGGTGCCGAGCGCATCGAGACGCTGCGCGGGCGTGGCTATCGTCTGCGTGATCCGGACGCCGAGACACAGACGCCAGCGGATGGCAGCGACGCATGAAGCCACTGTCCGTCGGCCGCCGCTTGCTGGGCGGCTCGCTGGTCATTGCCTTGATCGTCATGCCGCTGACCGGGCTCGGTCTGGCCTGGAGCTTCCGTGACGCCGTGACTACCGCCTTCGACCAGCGCCTGCTGTCGCTGTCGAAGGTGCTGATCGCCGCCATCCAGTTCGACCGCGAGAAGGGCCGCCCCGGCCTGACACGCTCGCTGGGCGACCCGCGCTTCGATCAGGCCTATTCGGGCTGGTACTGGCAGATTTCCGATCGCAACGGCAATGTGCTGACGTCGCGCTCGCTGTGGGACCAACGCCTGCCGCCGCTGGAAGACATGGACAAGGGCGTCATCATCAGTCGTGACCTCAAGGGCCCGCGCCATCAGGTGTTGCGCTCCCTCGAGCGCGATATCCGCCTGCCCGGCCGCAACCAGCCACTGCACGTGATGGTGGCGGCCAGTCGTAGTGAGGTCGACGCCGAGGTCGCGCGCTTCGAGTGGCTGCTGGCGGGCGCGCTGGTCGCGCTGGCATCGCTGTTGGTGTGCGGCTCTGCCGCGCAGATCAGCTGGGGGTTGGCGCCTCTACGGCGCCTGCGGGCTCGCCTCAAGAAGGTCGCCGACGGCGAGGCGGAACGGCTGGAAGAGACCCGCCTGCCGCCGGAACTGACCGAGCTGACCCGCGCCATCAATGCCGTGCTCGAGCGAGATCAGCGCTTGATCGAGCGCGGTCGTGCGGCGGCCGGCAATCTGGCGCATGCCCTCAAGACGCCGGTCAGCGTGCTCAAGGCCCAGTCCGAGCGCTTCGACGGCGAGGACCGTGCGCGGATCGACGCCGAGCTCAAGCGCATCGATGAAGCCGTTCGCCACCACCTGGCGCGTGCCAGTGCCGCGGGTGGCGCGCACCTCAGCGGGCGCATCAGCCTGCGTGAGGCGGCGGGGCCGGTCTTCGAGGGACTCGGGCGCTTGGCGAGCCGGCGTGGCATCACGCTCAGTCTGGCGCTGGAGGACGACGCCAGCGTGCGGGTCGACCCGCAGGATCTGCAGGAAATGGTCGGCAACCTGCTCGAGAACGCCTTGCAGTGGGCTCGTCAGCAGGTGCGCGTCAGCAGCGAGACCCGCGATGGCGGCGTGCTGTTGATCATCGAGGACGATGGCCCCGGCATGAATGAAGAAGAGGGCGCTGCCGCGCTGGGGCGTGGGGCGCGTCTTGATGAAGGGCGCTCCGGTTCCGGTCTGGGGCTGGCGATCGTCGATGATCTGATGGCGCTCTACGGGGGCGAGCTGGCACTGGAGCGCTCCAGTCTGGGCGGCCTGGCGGCACGCGTCTGGCTGCCGAGCTCCCCGCTGGTCGGGGCGCAGCCGAAGGAGTGACAGGGCGCCGCCTCGTTTATCGGCGGTCTTGTCTTGATAGCTCAGCGCTATCACAGCCATCCCGAGAGATGATTGGGCGCGGCTAGGACGACACCGTATTCTGACGGTGTCCGGCTGGCAGCCGGACGGGCTTCGTTTCTGAGTCTCGTCTGCCGCGCCCTGCGGTGATGACGAACTGGCGCTCCTTCGGGAGCGCTTTTTTTTGGCCTGTCATTCGTCGCGCCATGCCTGATCGGCGATGCTCAAGGCGCCAATTGAACGCTGGCGGAGCTAACGGTCACGCTCAGGATCGCATAGGCTGTCAGAGAGTAAGCATCCGTTGCCGGGCGTCAGGAGGTGGTGATGAAGGACATGACAATGTGTGCTCAGCATGGCGATCTGGAGGGCCTGGCACAGGCATTGGCCGCTCCCGATGCGCACGAGCGAGTCAATGACGTGGATTATCGTGGGCGCTCGCCATTGCTGGTCGCGGTGCAGGCCAATCAGCCGGAGGCGGTGGAGGCCCTGCTGGCCGCCGGCGCCGATTGCGAGCAGACCGATGCCCTGCACGACACCCCCCTGCTGGCCGCGGCCGCACTCGGCTATGGCCGCTGCCTGAGCCGGCTGCTGGCGCATGGCGCCTCGGCGACGGTGCTCAATCGCTTCTCTTCCACTGCGCTGATGTCGGCCAGTGAGCGTGGTCATGCCGATATCTGTCGTCAGCTGCTCGAGGAGACCGATGTCGACGTCAATCACCAGAATACGCTCGGCTGGACGGCACTGATCGAGGCCGTGTTGCTGGGGGATGGCGGCGTTGACTATCAACGGGTCGTCGAGCAGCTGCTGGCCCACGGTGCCGACGTCAATCTGGCGGACGCCGAAGGTGTCACGCCGCTGGCGCATGCGCGCTGGCGCCAGTTCGAGGCGCTGAGCGAGAGGCTGGAAGCGGCCGGCGGACATGAGCAGGGCGTGGCCCATGACGTGAGCGACGACGTCCAGGCCCGTACCTCGACACCGCGTCGTGCATGATGGCACCGACCACAAGGAGGCATCGCATGGCGTTGACCTGGGGACTGATCATCATCGGTATCGCCTTGCTGCTGCTCGGCGGCTATCGCTGGCAGCAGGCGCAGTCCTTCGCCCGCAACAGCGCGCAGGTGATGGGCGAGGTCATCAACCACGACCGCACGCTGCACGTCGAAGGGCGTAGCCCGATCCATCTGCCCAAGGGTGGCAAACTCAGCGAGGATGAGGCCCTGGCGATGGCGGGTCTGCCGCCGGGTGGGCGCTTCAATATCGAGTCGATCCAGTATGCGCCCGTGGTGCGCTATCAGGATCAGCGTGATGGCTGGCACGAGATCATCTCGCCACTGGCGGTGCCCTCGCCGACACCCGCCGTGGGGGAGAGCGTGGCGCTGGTCTATCGCCTCGATGCCCCGCATGAGGCCAGCCTGCCGGGGACGCGCGGCTGGCTGATCGGGGTGCCGTTGATTCTCGGCTTCGCACTGTGCGCCGTCGGCCTGCGTCTGCTGTTGCGGGGTGGTGGTGGATGAGTGATTCAGGGGGCGGCGCGACCCGCCGTTATGGTGTCGGCATGCTGGTGCTGTGCTGGGCGCTGATTCTCGCCATGCTGGTGTGGTGGTTTCAGGGCCAGCTTGATGAGCGCACCCGGCCCAATGCCTCGCTGGCTGGCCAGTCGCTGTCATCTGGCGAGCCACTGACGCTGTCGCGCAATCGCTCAGGGCACTTCGTGGCCCCCGGCACGATCAATGATCAACCGGTGACCTTCCTGCTCGATACCGGCGCCACCTACGTCTCGGTGTCCGAAGCGCTGGCCGAGCGCCTGCAGCTGCCACGCGGGCGGGATGCGCGCTTCACTACCGCCAATGGCGTCAGTCACGGTGCCCTGACCACACTGGATACCGTCAGTCTGGCGGGACTCAGCCAGCGCGAGGTGCGCGGGGCCATCGTGCCGGGCATGCACGATGAGGTGGTGCTGCTGGGAATGAGTTTCCTGGGGGAGTTCGATATCAACATGCGCGGTCAGCAGATGACGCTGACGCCGGTGGATGGCGCTGGCGGCGGCCGATAACGCCAGTGGCCGACGCTGACCCAGAGGGCTCCTGACACTCCACCGCTCTGCCAGCAGGCCCCGCAAACGACAACGCCCCGCTCATGATCTCCAGGAGCGGGGCGTTTCACGTCTGGCGTGTCAGAGCAGGTGCTCAGTCTTTTCTGGGCGGCTCGACATGGCCACCGAAGCCGAAGCGCATCGCCGACAGCAGGCGGTTGGCGTAGGTGTTTTCCTTGCGCGAGCTGAAGCGCGAGAACAGCGCATTGGCCAGCACCGGCACCGCGACACCCTGTTCGACGGCGGCATCGACGGTCCAGCGGCCTTCGCCACTGTCGGAGACGGCACCGCTGTAGTGGTCCAAACGCTCGTCACCGGCCAGGGCCTGGGCGGTCAGGTCAAGCAGCCAGGAAGACACCACGCTGCCACGACGCCACACCTCGGCGATATCGGCCAGATTGAGGTCGAAGCGCTGATCTTCCGGCAGGGCGTCGGAGCCCTTGCTCTGCATCAGCTCGAAGCCCTCGGCGTAGGCCTGCATCAGGCCGTACTCGATGCCGTTGTGGACCATCTTCACGTAGTGACCGGCACCGACCGGACCGGCGTGGATGTAGCCGCGCTCGGCGCGTTCATCCGGGGCGTTGCGGCCCTTGGTGCGCTCGAGATCGCCATAGCCCGGGGCGAGGGTATCGAACAGCGGCTCGAGATGCTCGAACACGGCCTTCTCGGCACCGATCATCATGCAGTAGCCGCGCTCCAGGCCCCACACGCCGCCGGAAGTGCCCACATCGACGTAGTTCAGGCCCTTCAGCTTGAGGGCCGTGGCACGGCGGATGTCGTCCTTGTAGAAGGTGTTGCCGCCATCGATGATGGTGTCGCCGGCTTCCATCAGCTCGGCAAGCGTGGTGATGGTCTGCTCGGTGATCTCGCCAGCCGGCAGCATGACCCAGACGGCGCGCGGCGCCTCGAGCTGCTGAACCAGTTCCACGAGGCTATCGACGTGCGTCGCACCGTCGGCAACCAGTGACTGGGCGATTGCCGCGTCACGATCATGGGCGACCACTTCGTGGCCATTGCGCATCAAGCGACGAGCGATATTGCCGCCCATGCGGCCGAGTCCGATGATACCGAGTTGCATGTTCGTTCCTTTCACGTGAAGCCGGGGAGAGTCGGGACGGCGCGAAGCCTACCCTGTGCGGGCGCTGGACGCAAAAACGGGCCATATCAATGACATGGCCCGTTGGGGTGCTCAGCAGAGGCAGGCGTCAGTCGCGTGCCTGTCTCTGGGAGAGGGAGTGATCAGCGATCAATCCCAGCTCAGGGCACCGCCGACCTGATATTCGGTGACGCGCGTCTCGAAGAAGTTCTTCTCCTTGCGCAGGTCGATGATCTCGGACATCCACGGGAACGGGTTCTTGGCGCCCGGGAACTGCTCCTTGAGGCCCAGCTGCGCGAGGCGACGGTTGCAGATGAAGTGGAGGTATTCCTCCATGATGGCCGCGTTCATGCCCAGTACGCCGCGCGGCATGGTGTCACGCGCGTATTCGATCTCGAGCTGGGTGCCTTCCAGAATCATCTGGGTGACTTCGTCCTGGAATTCGGCGGTCCACAGGTGCGGGTTCTCGACCTTGATCTGGTTGATCACGTCGATGCCGAAGTTCAGGTGCATGGACTCGTCACGCAGGATGTACTGGAACTGCTCGGCGACGCCGGTCATCTTGTTGCGACGGCCCATGGACAGGATCTGGGAGAAGCCGCAGTAGAAGAAGATGCCTTCGGTGACGGCGTAGAAGCCGATCAGGTTGCGCAGGAATTCCTGGTCCGCTTCCGGTGTACCGGTGTGGAAGTCGGCACGTGCCAGCGCCTGGGTGTGCTTGAGGCTCCAGGCGGACTTGCGCGCCACGGAGTCCACTTCACGGTACATGTTGAAGACTTCGCCTTCGTCCATGCCCAGTGACTCGATGCAGTACTGGTAGGCGTGGGTGTGGATCGCCTCTTCGAAGGCCTGACGCAGCAGGTACTGGCGGCACTCCGGGTTGGTGATGTTCTTGTAGACGGCCAGCACCAGGTTGTTGGCGACCAGTGAGTCGGCAGTGGAGAAGTAGCCCAGCGAGCGCATCACGATCAGGCGCTCGTCTTCGGTCAGGCCGTCCTGGCTCTTCCACAACGCGATGTCCGCGTTCATGTTCACTTCCTGCGGCATCCAGTGGTTCGCGGAGCCGTCGAGGTACTTCTGCCATGCCCAGTCGTACTTGAAGGGCACCAGCTGGTTGACGTCGGCGCGCGCATTGATCATGCGCTTCTCGTCGACCTGAATGCGCTGGGCACCCATTTCCAGTTCTTCCAGACCCTTGGCCACGTCGAGATCGTCCAGCGCCTGCTGGGCGCGGGCGATGCGCTCGGCATCGCTGATCGCGTAGCCTTCGCTGTTCTCGCTCGCGACGACAGCGTCAGCCGCCGGGGCAGCGGCGGGAGCTTCGGCCTGCGGCGCCGGTTTGGCCGTCGCCGGCTTCTCGGCAGCGGGGGCTTCGTCTTCGTGGAAATCGTCCCAGTTCAACATGTTGCGTTCCTCGTATTCGGTGATGATCACGCGGGCAGTCAGCGTGACGAAAAGGCAGGGGCGGTGCGTTCTACGACGCGAGCGCCATCGAGTGGCGTGGCTCCCACAGGGAGTCAGGCCCGGGCTTGTTTCGAGGGAATGTCAGGAGGCAGTGATTGTGGGTGGCGGCACAAGACCGAGCGGGGCTCGGTCTTGTGGATTTGCCGCAATCCGCCTGCAAGGTGTGTCCTGGCAGGCGGTGAGTCAGCGTCAGCGGACTCGGGTCTGGCGCAATCGCTTACTGACAGGCCTCACAGCCCAACTCATCGATGTTGCTGGCGGAGGGGGCGCGCTGGCCGCTCTTGCCCTGCAGGAAATCTTCGATGCCGCGCGGTTCCGGCTTGGCTTCCGGTGCCGGGGTCGGCGCGGGAGCCGGTGCCGGAGTCGGTGCATTGCCGACGGCGTTGTGCTTGCTGCGATCGACAGTGGATTTCTCCACGGCGGTCGCACCCAGAGCACGGAGGTAATAGGTGGTCTTGAGGCCACGGAACCATGCCATGCGGTAGGTCACGTCCAGCTTCTTGCCGGACACGCCCTGGATGTACAGGTTCAGGGACTGGGCCTGATCGATCCACTTCTGGCGACGCGAGGCGGCTTCGACGATCCACTTCGGCTCGACTTCGAAGGCGTTGGCGTACAGCGCCTTGAGGTCTTCCGGGATGCGCTCGATCGGCTGCACGCTGCCATCGTAGTACTTGAGGTCGTTGATCATGACCTCGTCCCACAGGCCGCGCGCCTTGAGGTCGTTGACCATGTAGGCGTTGACCACGGTGAACTCGCCAGACAGGTTCGATTTGACGAACAGGTTCTGGTAGGTCGGTTCGATGGACTGCGAGACGCCACAGATGTTGGAGATCGTCGCGGTCGGCGCGATCGCCATCACGTTGGAGTTGCGCATGCCCTGGGTGCGGACCTTCTCGCGGATGTAGTCCCAGTCCTGGGTCTGGCTTTCGTCCATCTCGATGTAGTCGGCGCCACGCTCGGTCTTGAGCTTCTCGATGGAATCGATCGGCAGGATGCCCTGACTCCACAGCGAACCGTCGAAGCTTTCGTAACGACCACGCTCGGCGGCCAGATCACTGGAAGCTTCGATGGCGTGATAGCTGACGAGTTCCATGGATTCGTCGGCGAAGGTCACGGCTTCTTCGGAGGCATAGGCGATGGACTGCGCGTAGAGCGCATCCTGGAAGCCCATGATACCGAGGCCGACCGGGCGGTGACGCATGTTGGAGCGACGTGCCTGCGGTACGGCGTAGTAGTTGATGTCGATGACGTTGTCGAGCATGCGCACGGCGGTGCGCACCGACTTCTTGAGCTTGTCGCCATCCAGCTTGCCGTCGATGACGTGCTGCGCCAGGTTGATCGAGCCCAGGTTGCAGACCGCGATCTCGTCCTCGGAGGTGTTGAGGGTGATCTCGGTGCACAGGTTGGACGAGTGCACGACACCGGCGTGCTGCTGCGGGCTGCGCAGGTTGCACGGGTCCTTGAAGGTGATCCACGGGTGGCCGGTCTCGAACAGCATGGAGAGCATCTTGCGCCACAGATCACGCGCCTTGACGCGCTTGAACAGCTTCAGCTGGCCCTGACGGGTCATCTCCTCGTACTGCTCGTAACGCGCCTGGAAGGCCGCGCCGTACAGGTCGTGGAGGTCCGGGCAGTCGGACGGCGAGAACAGGGTCCACTCGGTGTCATCGAAGACACGCTTCATGAAGAGATCCGGCACCCAGTTGGCGGTGTTCATGTCGTGGGTACGACGACGGTCATCACCGGTGTTCTTGCGCAGGTCGAGGAATTCCTCGACGTCCATGTGCCAGGTTTCCAGATAGGCACAGACGGCGCCCTTGCGCTTGCCACCCTGATTGACGGCAACGGCGGTGTCGTTGACGACCTTCAGGAAGGGCACGACGCCCTGGGACTTGCCGTTGGTGCCCTTGATGTAGGAGCCCAGCGCACGCACCGGCGTCCAGTCATTGCCGAGACCACCCGCCCACTTGGAGAGCATGGCGTTGTCGCGGATGGCGCCGTAGATGCCGTCGAGGGCGTCCGGCACGGTGGTCAGGTAGCAGCTGGACAGCTGGCTGCGACGGGTACCGGCGTTGAACAGCGTCGGCGTGGAAGCCATGTAGTCGAAGCTGGACAGCAGCTCGTAGAACTCGATGGCACGGCCTTCGCGGTCTTCCTCGTTCAGGGACAGGCCCATGGCGACACGCATGAACATGACCTGCGGCAGCTCATAGCGCACGTCGTTCTGGTGCAGGAAGTAGCGGTCGTACAGGGTCTGCAGGCCGAGGTAGGTGAACTGGTTGTCACGCGTGTGATCGATGGCCGCGCCGAGACGCTCCAGATCGAAGGTGGCCAGTTGCTCGTCCAGCTGCTCGAAGGCGATACCGCTCTCGATGTAGGCCTTGAAGGCGACCGGGTAGTGGTCCTTCATCTCGCCGAAGGTGGCCTCGTCAGCGACCTTGAGGAAGCTCAGGGCTTCGCGGCGCAGGTTGTCCTGCAGCAGGCGGGCGGTGACGTAGGTGTAGTTCGGGTCCTTCTCGACCAGCGTACGCGCGGTCATCATCAGCGCGGTGGACACGCCATCGACCGGCACGCCGTCGTACAGATTCTTCAGGGAGTCATCGACGATCTTCTGGGCATCGACGTTGGAAAGCTCTGCGCAGGCATCGAAGACGAGGGTCTCGATACGGCCCAGATCCAGCGGGCGCACGCTGCCGTCGAGGTGCGTGACGTTGATGGTCGGGTGCGGCTTGGCGATGCCTTCGCTCTGGGCGCTGCGGGCACGAGCGTGCTCATCGCGGTACAGCACATAGGCACGGGCGACCTTGTGCTCGCCGGAACGCATCAGCGCCAGCTCGACCTGATCCTGGATGTCTTCGATGTGCAGGGTGCCACCGTCAGGCATGCGACGCTGGAAGGCGTCGGTGATCTGGCTGGTCAGCTGCTGAACCAGGTCGCGGATGCGCGAGCTGGACTCGACCTGATCGCCTTCCACGGCGATGAACGCCTTGGAGAGAGCGACGGAGATCTTGCTGGCGTCGAAGGCCGCAACATCGCCATTGCGCTTGATGACGCGCAGGCGCTGGGGGGCAGTCACATCGACTGTCGCCTGATCGGTGCTGAAAGTGGAATCCATGACGCCTTCCTGAATCGTCTGAAGGTGAATCGTTGCCCGTTAGGGCTCGAGGGCAATTCGTATCGGGGCGCAGGCTGAAAATTCCTGCCTGCGCCCGGGGATATTCTGTCGTTGTCAGCCTTGTCGTCGAGAAACTCGATCAGGCTCAGGCGGGGCAATCGGCGCCCGGGCTGAGCCTGATAGCGTTCATGAGACACGGTTCCAGCAGCCTTGCGTGACTGCCTTCCCATACGCTGATTCATGCTTTCGGGGCTTGACAATCGTCGCCATGATCTATGGGTGTTGATGTCGCCAAAACCCTACATATGGGGTGTGAGCTGATTTTGGACACAAGATAGTGTTGTTTGGTGGGGCGTGCAAGTGGATAACTTGTGGGTAAGGTGTGGTTGAAAATCCGGCCTTGCCGCTGGGGGATGTCAAGAGTTCAGGTGTTAAATTTTCTGCGCTCCGTCAATGCAGATGGTGCCTGCGCTGCTGGCGCGTAAACGCCCAAATTGGCGTATCATTCGTGACAAATCACCCTGAAAAGGTTACGACGTGGCACAGGAAAGTAACTGCTTGTGAGCTGCTGGCCACGTTGACCCAACGATGCGGATGGAATGCCCTTGGATACCAATGCGCAAGAACATGTATTGATTGTTGAGGATGACGAGCGTCTGGCGACACTGACGCGCGAATACCTCGAAGCCAACAACTTCCGCGTGAGCGTCGAGAATGACGGCGCGCGGGCGGTGGACCTGATCATCAGTCTGCGCCCCGACATCGTGATTCTGGACCTGATGCTGCCGGGCGAGGATGGCCTGTCCATCTGTCGCCGCGTGCGGCCTCAGTTCGCCGGGCCGATCCTGATGCTGACGGCGCGTACCGATGACATGGATCAGGTGCTGGGCCTGGAGATGGGCGCCGACGATTACGTGCCCAAGCCGGTGCAGCCGCGTGTATTGCTTGCACGTATTCGGGCCTTGCTGCGTCGCGCCGATGGCCCCGAAGTGGCCGCCGGTGAGACGCGCCTGGTGTTCAATGATCTCGAGATCGACAACGCCACCCGTGAGGCATGGTTGGCGCGCGAGCGCATCGAGCTGACCAGTGCCGAGTTCGACCTGCTGTGGCTGCTGTCCTCGAACGCGGGTCGCGTGCTGACGCGCGAGGAAATCTTCTCTGCGCTGCGCGGCATCAAGTACGACGGCCAGGACCGCTCCATCGACGTGCGTGTCTCGCGCATCCGCCCCAAGATTGGCGATGACCCCAATCATCCTGAGCGGATCAAGACGGTGCGCAGCAAGGGATACCTGTTCGTCAAGGACCTCTAGACGATGCGCCGGGCTCTCTCCGACAGCATCTTCCTGCGTGTCTATGTCGCCTTGCTGGTGGCATTGGTGCTCACGCTGGGCATCGCGCTGGGTGGCTTTCAGCTGACCAACATGGTCCGGCTGGAGGCCTACCAGACGCGTCTGGGCGCGGCGCCGATGCGCTTGCTGGTGAGCCAGATCGCGGCCACGCCGGAGGCTGAGCGCGGGGCCTTCCTCAATCGGACCGCCCGCCTGCTGGATGGGCGGTTGTTGCTGGCACCGGCGGCGGTCTTTGACCTCAGCTGGTGGGAGCAGCGCCGCCTTGAGGCCGGGCGGCCGCTGGTGCGGCCCCATGATGACGCCGGCTGGCAGCTGCTGATGGCGGTGCCGGGCGAAGAGAGAGTACTGGAATTCCGGCTGCTGCATCTCGCGGAGCGGCAGTTGCGCGGGTTGATGGTGTCGCTGCATGACACCCTGCAACCCATGAATGCCGAGCGGCGCAGCGACTTGCTGGCCCAGCTGCAGCAGGCCTCCGGTCTGTCCTTCGCGCTGTTGCCGGACATTCCGCAGAATCTCGATGCACAGCAGGCCAGTCGCCTGGAGGCCGGTCGGGTGGTGCTCAACGTGGCCAGTCACGGTCAGGCGATGGCGCTCTATACTCGACTGGGTGACCGCGCCATGCTCAAGGTCGGGCCCATCCGTGGCTTCGAGACGACACCGCCGGCCTTGATCATCGCCATGATACTAGCGGTCATCAGTCTGCTGGGCGGCGTCATCTATCTGGTGGTGCGTTCACTGGAGGCGCGCCTGACGCGCCTGGAAAAGGCCGCGACCCGCATCGCGGGCGGCTATCTCGATACGCGGGTGCGCATCGAGTCCAATGACTTTCTCGGGCGTCTCGGCATGGCCTTCAATGGCATGGCCGAGCGGGTGCAGGGGTTGCTGGGCGCGCAGCAGGACATGATTCGGGCGGTCTCGCATGAATTGCGCACGCCGGTGGCGCGTATCCGCTTCGCGCTGCAGATGATCGAGGACATGGTCGATGATGATTTCGTCCAGCGTCAGATAAAGGGCGCAGACGGCGACATCGAGGAGCTCGACAAGCTGATCGACGAGATCCTGACCTACGCACGCCTCAACAATGCCGCCGGTATCCAGCTGGACCTCGGCATGGTGGATTGCCGCGAGATCGCGGAGCAGGTCTGCGAGACGCTGGCGCCGCTGCATCCTGAGTTGCTGCTGAGCATCGAAGGCGAGGCGCTGGAGGTCGAGGCCGAGGCACGCTATCTGCAGCGGGCGCTGCAGAATCTGGTCTCCAATGCCTGCCGGCACGCGGATTCCCGGGTACTGGTGCGCATCACCAGTGACCCGCAGGTGGTCAGGCTCGATGTCGAGGACGATGGCCCCGGCATCAACGAGGAAGATCGCAAGAAGGTTTTCAAACCCTTCGCGCGCCTGGATGATTCGCGTACGCGTGCCTCCGGCGGCTACGGGCTGGGGCTCTCCATCGTGCAGAAGATCCTGCATTCCCACGGCGGCAGCGTGGTGGTGGACAAGGGCAGGTCGCTCAAGGGCGCGCGCTTCAGCCTGTTGCTGCCACTGACCTCCAGCCAGCTGGAACGCAAGGCGCCTGTGCCCTTGCCGCCGGTCAAGCCGCCGTCACTCCAGGACGAGCACGCCACCTGATCACGACCGTTTGAGGAATCGGCCATGCGGCAATCTCCCTTGTCACTGCATCCTGACTTGATCGGCGCGTGGCGGCTCGAGCGTTTCTGATATGCCTGGCCGGATGGACGCGAGCTGGAGCCGCTGGGCGAGTGCAAGGGACAGCTGCATTACATGGCCAATGGTTATATGAGCGTGCAGCTGGTGTCCTGTGAGCGTCAGCCTCTGGGAATGGCGCCGACGGATGATCAGCTGGTCGCCGCCTTTCGTGAGGGCTTTGCCTACTGTGGGCGCTGGCAGTGGGACAGTGAGCGGGAGGAGGTCTGCCATCATCTGTCGCTGGCCACGATCGCTGATTGGGATGAAGTCACCCTTGTGCGGCGCGTCACGCTCGAGGGAGACCGCCTGCTGCTGGGGACCGATGCGCCGAATCTGCAGCTGCCCGAAGGGGGATTTCTGACCTGGCTGGGGTGGCATCGATTGGCGACTGTGTGAAGTGATTGTCGAAAAGGCTTGACGTGATCATGGGTTAGCGTGCAATGTAGCCACTGTTGGATAGCAAGACGCACCACTCAGTCGCCTGTGCTGCTCGGTAAATCGCCTTGAGCGCCCCGAGAAGCCTCGCTGATTTGATGCATGGTTTTGCTTTGCCCACGCTCTTCGGGTAATGCCCGTTATTTCAAACATGCTAATCAGAGAGGAATTTCTCATGGCTACAGGTACAGTTAAGTGGTTCAACGACGCTAAAGGTTTTGGTTTCATCGCTCCGGCTGACGGTGGTGACGATCTGTTCGTTCACTTCTCCGAAGTCCAAGCTGATGGCTTCAAGACCCTGCAGGACGGCCAGCAGGTCTCCTTCGACGTGACCCAGGGCCAGAAAGGCCTGCAGGCAGCCAACGTCAAGGCTATCGACTGATCATCATTCATTGCGGAATGCTTTCCGCTTGAGATGATAGATGTCAAGAACCGCCCCAGCTCATGCTGGGGCGGTTCTGTTTGTGCTGAAGAAAAGTCTTTTGCGTAGCCGTAGTGATATGGCGCGAACAGGCAGTGATCAGCAGATACACGAAAGCCCCACCAATCGATGCCTTGCGGCCTGTCGAGTGGTGGGGCTTTCGTGTATCCATTCCTCGTAAGCGCTGAGGCTCGAGTATCAGGCAGGCTTCACGCCACTCAGCACCTCGAATGATGTCTCACGGGCGGTACGCAGGAAGTCGTCCATCCACGGCGTGCCGAGCAGATCTTCTCTGACGGCGGCGTAGAGTGTCGCCCAGACACCGTCGCCCAGCGACAGGCCGCGCACGTAATCGCGCGACAGATACTCGGCCAGCGCCCAGTTGGGGAGCGCCGTGACGCCGCGGCCGCTGGCGACCAGCTGCATCATCATCACCGTCATCTCCGCGCTGCGGATCTCGCGCGGGCTCACGTTGGCCGGTTCGAGGAACTGGGTGAAAACGTCCAGGCGATCATGCTCGACCGGATAGATGATCAAGGTCTCGTCACACAGGTCCTGCGGCTCCACATGGCCCTTGATGGCCAAGGCATGCTGGCGTGCCACGGCCAGCATGACCTCATAGCGGAACAGCGGAATGTACTGGATGCCGCTCATCTCCACCGGGTTGGCGGTGATGACCAGGTCCAGCTGCTCGCGGCCCAATGCCTGCAGGGGAGCGAAGCTGTGGCCCGAGGGGATATCGACTTCAATCTCCGGCCAGTGATCGCGGAAGCGATCCACCGTCGGCATCAGCCACTGAAAGCAGCTATGGCACTCGATGGCCATGTGCAGCCGGCCCTGCTCGCTACCCGCCATGCGAGCAATGTCGCGCTCAGCCATGCGGAACTGCGGCAATACCTGCTCTGCCAGCGACAACAGGCGCTGTCCGGCGCGGGTGAACTCCACGGGGCGCGTCTTGCGGATGAACAGCGGCGCGCCCAGGCGCTCCTCGAGGTCCTTCAGCTGATGGGACAGGGCGGACTGGGTGAGGTGGACACGCTCCGCGGCTTCGACCAGCGAGCCAGCATCACGCAGGGCCAGCAAGGTACGCAGATGGCGCAATTCAAGCATGATGAATGGTGCTCATGTTGAGAGGTTGAGTGAGAAAGGTACGTTGTGAACGGCAAGTTGAGACAGGCCAGTTGAGACAGGCAAGCCGAGAACGATAAGTTGAAATCCCTGGCGCAAGCCGCGAGCGGGTCAATCACTCCCGCGAGACTGGATCAGTGGGAGAGTGGCAGCGGGATTTTCTCCTCGCCAGGCCACCATCGTGACGCGCGGCTGCCCGAGGGCGCTCATGACACTGTCTCATATTCATGGCGATTCGCGTATCACTCGGGGCGGCGGAACACGAAGGGCGCCGGAGTCAGGCGCCAGGAGGGTGTCATGCAAGGCCGGCAGGGCACGCGCCTTGTACCCTCAGTGCATTCCCATCCCCACAAGCCTCACTGCGCTTGATAGACTTTGGCAGGGTGCGCCAGGAAGGCCGCCGTCTCCGCCTTGAAGTCCAGCCATGCCGCAGTGTCTCGTCGCGAGAGTCCTGCGTTGCATCTTGTCGTCCGACATGCCCAGGGAGGGTTCATCATGTCACGTCATTGCTGTCGTCTTTTTGCCATTTCCCGTGCGTTGCCCCATAGGTGGGCCGCGAGTCTCACGCCAGGGATGATCGCTGCCGGTCGAGCGGGCTTGCGCCTGGCGCCTCTGGCGGTGCCCATGCTGCTGGCGGGATGTACCTCCCTGCCGTGGAGTCAGGATGCCGCGTCAGGGGCGGATGCTGGCCAGCCGCCGCTGAAGGTGCCGGCCCCCGCACAGGACCCGGGCCCCGTGGTGCATGAGGTGGCGAAGAAACCTGCGCCGCCCAGTGCGGAATCGTTGGGCAAGGCCGCTGCGGTGACCTTGCCCTCCAGTTTTCTGCCACCGCCCCGGGCGAGTGAGTATCAGGTGTGGCGCTGTACTCCGGCGCAGGATCTGCTGATGGCCTTCAGCGAAGGCGACGCCGAGGCGTCGCATGACTGGTTGCGGCTGTGGTCGCGGCGGCATGCCTATACCCTGGAGCGGGTCGTCAGTGCCTCCGGGGAGCGCTATCAGGCCAATGCCGGTGTATCGCCGGCCGAGAAGGCGTCTGGTGATGTGCAGGCGTTGCCCGGTGAAGAGGGACTGGAGGTGTGGTTCAAGGGGGCCGAGGCGATGCTGCAGAATGCCCGCGGCAATCTGGAATGTGTGCAGGATGATCGGCGCGTGATTCATCCGACGACGCAGAAGCCGCTGTTGGTGGCGCAGGGCAATGAGCCCGGCTGGCAGGTCAGTCTCGACAGCGAGCACAACCTGTTGACGCTGACGGCCATGCAGGGCTTGCTCGAGTCGCCGCACGAGGCGCAGGCATCCGAGCGCACTGCAGAAGCGGAGGCTGACGCTCGCTCGTCAGGTGTCCAGGTGGTGAAGCTGCCTTATCGGGTCGCCCGCGAGGCAAACGATAGCCGTGTGCTCAAGGCGCAACTCCCGGCTGGCGGCAAGCAGGGCGAGCCATTGCAGCTGGTGGTCGCGCCGGGCGCCTGCTTCGATTCCATGCAGGGCGCGCCCTATCCACTGACGGCGACCTTGACGATTGCGGGACAGGAATTGAAGGGCTGTGGCGAGGCGTTCCGTTATCAGTCGGCAGTCGAATAAGGGTGATGACTGACTAATTATTCGCTTTTTTCGAATGATATGGGCGATTTAAGTCGCTTTTCGTGTGGAATGGTTCATTTATCATGCTGTGCATGCGGATCGGGTCGAACACCGTCGACAGGATCGCGCCTCACTTTCATGGAGACCCTCCACATGTCAAAAGCTTCGCTCAATGTCCTGCTGGTGTCTGCTTCCCTGTTCGCCGACAAGGGCAATTCACGTGCGCTGGCCTCATCCTTCGTCAGTGCGCTCGAGGCCTCCGGGCAGCCATTTCAGCTGACGCATCATGATCTGGTCGAGCGTGACCTGCCGCATCTCGATGGCGCGGAAATGCAGGCCTGGATGACGCCGACGGATGAGCGTAGCGCCGAGCAACGCAAGCTCGCCGCACTGTCCGATGGTTTTCTGGCCGAGCTGAGAGCGGCAGACCTGCTGGTCGTCGCGGCACCGCTCTACAATCTGGGCCTGCCGACGCAGATGAAGGCGTGGTTCGACCGGGTGCTGCGTGCCGGCGAGACCTTCCGCTATACCGAGAAAGGGCCGGTGGGCCTGCTGGAAGGCAAGCAGGCGCTGGTACTGGCGGCGCGTGGCGGCATGTACGCGGGCACTGAAATGGATTCCCAGACACCGCACCTGAAATCCATGCTCGGGCTGATGGGGATCACGGATCAGCACTTCGTGTATGCCGAAGGACTCAACATGGGCGATGAGCCCAGGACTGCCTCGCTGGCCGAGGCCAAGGCAGCCATCGCCAATCAGGTGGAAGCCCTGCAGTTCCGCTGAGAGAAGTGAAAACACGAACGCCATCGCCGCCCCTTGTCCGGGCGGCGATGGCGTTCGTGTTTGTGCAGAGCCAAAGGGAATCGCTGGCGCCGGTCAGTCGCTGGTGCAGATCAGTCGCGGGAGTCGAGCACTTCCAGCGCTCCCTTGAGGCGCGCATGCAGTTTTTCCAGCGGCGGCTGGGCGCCACCTTGCGGCCAGCCCGCCGTCAACACCACGCCATCGGCACCATAGTCGCTGGCATCCACCGGCACATCGTAGCCGCTCAACCAGTGGCGAACATCGGCTTCATGGGCGAAGCCGACCTTCAGGCGCCTGGGTGTGCGCGGTGTGAAGGTCGTGGTGGGCAGGTGCTCGAGCGCCTCGAGCACCGCGCGGCTGTATGCCCGCGCCAGGCCACCGGTACCCAGCTTGATACCGCCGAAGTAGCGGATCACCACACAGGCCACCTGGCCGACGCCACTGCCTTCGAGCACCTGATACATCGGCCTGCCAGCAGTGCCGCCCGGCTCGCCATCATCGGAGAAGCCGATGGCATTCTGCTCATTGGGTGCCCCGGCGATGAACGCCGTGCAGTGATGGCGTGCGTTGGGGTGGGCGAGATGCGCCTGAGCCAGCAGCCGCGTCATGCCTTCTGGCGTCGGGGCATGGGCCAGCCAGGCGATGAAGCGGCTCTTCTCGATCTCGATGCTGTGTTCATGATGCGCCTCGGGCGCCAGTGCCGGTATCAGATAGGTCATGGCACCATCTTACCAAAGCGTCGCCCTCAGTGAGTGACGGCATTGCCGCGCACCACGCCCATCACCATGCCCAGCACTTCGATATCGGCATTCTTGAGATAGATGGGGGCCATGCTGTCGTTGGCCGGTTGCAGGCGCACGCCGGTCTTCTCGATATACAGCTTCTTCAGCGTCACTTCCTGCTGATTGATCATCACCACGGCAGTCTCGCCATTCTCGGCGCTTTCGCTGCGTTCGATGATGATGATGTCGCCATCATGGATATTGCAGTTGATCATCGAATGGCCGCGGACGCGCAGGGCGTAGGTATTGCGGCGCACCATGCGCGTCGGCACGGCAACCGTACCGCAGTCGGCGATGGCTTCGATGGGCATGCCGGCGGTGATGTTGCCGAGCAGCGGGATATCCATCATGTCGCTGGCGGTGATTTCCTGCCAGGCCTGGTCATTGAGCGGCAGGTTGTGAAGACGCTGAAGGTAGTGCGGAGCGTGAAGACGTGACATGAGCTATCCCCTGATGCCGTGCGGTCGGCGCGGATGGTGCGTCGGCCTGCGGTGCAGCGTGGAGGGTCGTCAGGCTGAGTTCATCTGTCGCCTGCTAGGCTCCGCGAACATGCTGACAACGCGTTGAGCCGACCCGATCAGTCTGTGCCTGCACTCGGCAGGCGTGTGATGAAGGTACTGTATGGATACTGTTTTTGTATACAGTGTCTGTATCATAGCAAGCTCTCGCGAAGTGGCAAGAGGTGGGCGGATCGACCGGCGCCACTCCAGCGAAAGTGTGTCGTATGAATGTGCACCACATGTCGCTGATATATTTCTCGAGTGCTTGACTGCCCGTCATGGCGGGGTTGCGAGGCCAGGCGATCGGCTGCTCGGTGGTCAGTGTCGACCTCAGCTCGTAGAATGGCTCGCAGTGACCCTTGAGGTCAGCCCTTGATGTCGCACTTCGCGACGGCTCAGCCGCGAGAATCCGGGATGCCCAGCCAGCCAGCCAGTGATGAAGTCTGTAGCGCGCCGCCTCTGTTGGCGGTCGTGGCGCTCGGCTGTGAGCGTGATGAGCGTTGGCTGTTCGAGGGACTGGATCTTTCGCTGCATGCGGGAGAGATCCTGCAGGTCGAGGGCCCCAATGGCAGTGGCAAGACGACCCTGCTCAAGATTCTGTCCGGTCAGTTCCATGACTACGAGGGCGAGGTGCTGTGGCGCGGCCAGCCCACCTCGCGGGTGCGTGACGACTTTCTGGGTTCACTGCTCTATCTGGGTCACCAGCCCGGCATCAAGGGCACCCTGACCGCCTTGGAAAACCTAGCCTGGTATCAGGCGCTTGGCGGTCAGCCGCAGGCAAAGTCAGAGGCCCGCAGCGAGCTTGCCTGGGCGGCGCTGGACGCCGTGGGGCTGGCCGGTTTCGAGGATGTGCCTGCCCAGCAGCTGTCCGCCGGTCAGCAGCGACGTATCGCGCTGGCGCGGCTGCATCTGACGCCACGCCGGCTGTGGGTGCTCGATGAGCCCTTCACCGCCATCGATCGCGACGGCGTTCAGGCGCTGGAGGCATTGCTGCTGGCTCACGCCCAGCGTGGGGGCAGCGTGGTGATGACGACCCATCATCGCTTCTCGCAGGCCTCGCGCTTGCGCCGCCTGTGCCTGGGCGCGAAGGAAGGGGAGAAGGCCGAACAGGGATCAGAGCAGGGGCTAGAACAGAGGCTAGAACAGGGTTCAGAGCAGGGCGTGGGCGGGAAAGACACAGCCTCGACACAAGGCGCCTCGGCATGAACCATGAGCTGCTGACGGCACTGCCCGAGGCCCCGTTCACCAGCTCGCTGGCCGGTGCCTTCAAGGCGACCCTCGCGCGCGACCTGCGTCAGGCGCTGCGCCGACGCAGTGAGCTGATCAATCCGCTGGTGTTCTTCGCCCTGGTGATCACGCTGTTTCCGTTGGGCATCTCCCCGGACAAGGCGCTGCTGGCGACGCTGGCGCCGGGCCTGCTGTGGGTGGCGGCATTGCTGGCGACGCTGCTGTCACTGGACGGTTTGTTCCGGCAGGATCTGGAGGACGGCAGCCTCGAGCAACTGTTGCTGACGCCGCAGCCATTGCCGTTGCTGGTGCTGGCCAAGGTGGCGGGCCACTGGCTGCTGACCGGCCTGCCGCTGGCGCTGATGGCACCCTTGCTGGGCGTGATGCTGGGGCTGCCAAGCGGCGCCTTTGGCGTGTTGATCGCCTCGCTGGCGTTGGGCAGCATGAGCCTGTCATTGATCGGCGCGATCGGTGCGGCGCTCACGGTGGGGCTGCGGCGCGGCGGAGTGCTGCTCTCGCTGATCATCCTGCCGCTGTACATTCCGGTGCTGATCTTCGGTGCCGGTGCCGTACAGAGCGCCGTCAACGGCATGCCCAGCCTGGCCCATCTGGCCATTCTGGGCGCGATGCTGGCGCTGGCCCTGCTGCTGGCGCCGCTAGCCATCGCCGCCGGACTCAGGCTGAGCATCAATGGCTAGCCGGATCAAGAACTGCATGACGCTGCCCGAGCATTCTCGGGCATTCGCAAGGCTCTTCATTGCCCCTGACAAGAGGCCCGTGTGACCGCCGACTCCGACTCTCCGCAAGCGCCTGCCCGCAAGGTTCGCCCCCGCAAGGGCGGGCTATGGCCGTGGCTGCATCGCATGGGCGCACCGGCGACCTTCTTCGCGGCCAGCCAGCGCTGGCTGCCGTGGCTCTGGGCCTTGGCGATCATCGCGCTGGCGGCCGGCAGTATCTGGGGGCTGGCCTTCGCGCCCGCCGACTACCAGCAGGGCAACAGCTTCCGCATCATCTATGTGCATGTGCCGGCGGCGATTCTCGCCCAGTCGTGCTTCATGCTGCTGGCGGTATGCGCGCTGCTCTTCCTGGTGTGGAAGATCAAGCTGGCGGACATGGTCGCCACGGCCGCCGCGCCCGTCGGTGCGCTGATGACGGCGCTGGCACTGTTTTCCGGCTCGGTGTGGGGTATTCCCACCTGGGGCACCTGGTGGATCTGGGATGCCCGGCTGACTTCGATGCTGATCCAGCTGTTCCTGTATCTGGGCGTGATCGTGCTGCGTGGCTCCTTCGCCAGCCGTGACAGCGGTTCGCGCGCGGCCTCGATCCTGGCGCTGGTCGGCATGGTCAACATCCCGATCATCAAGTATTCGGTGGACTGGTGGAGCACACTGCATCAACCGGCCACCTTCACGCTCAGCGAAGCACCGCCGATGCCGGCCAGCATGTGGATTCCCTTGCTGATGATGGTGATCGGCTTCTACGCCCTGTTCGGCGCGCTGGTGCTGATGCGCACGCGGGTCGAGGTGCTGAGGCGCGAGAGTCGCAAGCAGTGGGTGCGTGATCTGCTGAGTCCGTCTGCGCGTGCGCGCCCCGATGCTGCGGTAGTCGCGACAGAAGGGGACAAGCCATGAACCTGCCGGGCATCGCCTTCTCGAATGTCAGCGAGTTCTTCGCCATGGGCGGCCATGCACTGTATGTGTGGTCGGCCTGGGGGCTGACGGCGGCGTGTCTGGTGGGGCTGGTGATCGCCACGCGGCTGTCGCGTCGCGCGCTGGAGGCGGATATCCGTCGCCGGCTGCGCCGTGACGCTTCCCGTCATTCTTCGCACCCTGCTTCACACCGCGCTTCGCATCGTTCGTCACATCAGGCTTCGCACCACACCTCTCGTGATTGAACCTGTTTTCTCCCTCCCGCGGCGGTTGTCCCGCTGACCGCGAGAGGCTTGACCGTCCCTTGCCCTGACCGAGCCCTGACCATGACTCCCAAACGCAAGCAGCGCCTGTATATCGTCACGGCCATCGTGCTGCTGGCCGCCCTCGCGGTGGGCCTGACCCTCTATGCCCTACGCGCCAACATCAACGCCTTCTATACCCCAACGCAGATCGCCAGTGGCGAAGCGCCCCAGGGGCGACAGATCCGTGCGGGCGGCATGGTGCGTGATGGCAGTGTCAGGCGCGACAACGAGACGCTGGATGCCATCTTCACCGTCACGGATTTCGATCACGACGTGACGGTGCATTATCAGGGCATCCTGCCGGACCTGTTCCGTGAAGGGCAGGGCGTGGTAGTGATGGGCACCTTCGATGGTGAGCATCTCGAGGCCAGCGAGGTGCTGGCCAAGCATGACGAGAAGTACATGCCGCCGGAGGTGTCGGAGGCGCTGAAGGCCTCCGGGCGTGATGTGTCTGGTAACAGGACGGGCATCGAGACGGGCAAGACGGCTGACATCAAGGCCAGCGACAGCAGCGCTGCCAAGGCCGCGCTCGATCCGCAGGAGACCCCGTGATGGTGACGCAATTGTTGCCGGAAATCGGCCACTTCGCGCTGATTCTGGGTGCCTGTCTGGCCTGTGTGCAGGCGGTCGTACCGTTGGCGGGGGCCAGTACGCGCCGTCCGCTGTGGATGAGCTTCGCCCAGCCGATGGCCTGGGGGCAGTTCCTGTTCGTGCTGATCGCCTATGCCTGCCTGACCGCGAGCTTCCTGCTGGATGATTTCAGCGTCGCCTACATCGCCAACAACTCCAACAGCCAGCTGCCGTGGTACTTCAAGTTCAGCGCCGTGTGGGGCAGCCATGAGGGCTCGGTGCTGCTATGGAGCCTGATACTGGCCGGTTGGGGCTTTGCCGTCTCGCTGGGCGCGCGCCATCTGCCGCGCGACATGCTGGCACGGGTGCTGGGCATCATGGGGCTGATCTCCACCGGCTTCATGGCCTTCGTGCTGCTGACCTCCAATCCCTTCGCGCGCCTGCTGCCGGACATGCCGGCTGACGGCGCGGACCTCAATCCGCTGCTGCAGGACATCGGCCTGATCATCCATCCGCCGATGCTCTACATGGGCTACGTGGGCTTCTCGGTGGCGTTCGCGTTCGCGATGGCGGCACTGATGGGTGGGCGTCTCGATGCCGCCTGGGCACGCTGGGCGCGCCCCTGGACCAACATCGCCTGGGCCTTCCTCACCGTCGGCATCGCGCTGGGCAGCTGGTGGGCCTACTACGAGCTCGGCTGGGGCGGCTGGTGGTTCTGGGACCCGGTGGAGAATGCCTCCTTGATGCCGTGGCTGGCCGGTACCGCCCTGATCCACTCGCTGGCGGTCACCGAGAAGCGCGGCGCCTTCAAGAGCTGGACGGTGCTGCTGTCGATCTTCGCCTTCTCGCTGTCACTGCTGGGCACCTTCCTGGTGCGCTCCGGCGTGCTGACCTCGGTGCACGCCTTCGCCAGTGACCCCGATCGCGGGCTGTTCATTCTGGTGCTACTCGGCATTACCGTCGGTGGCTCGCTGCTGCTGTTCGCGCTGCGCGCACCGCGCGTGCGTTCGACGCTGGGCTTTCATTGGCTGTCGCGGGATGCCTTCCTGCTGGTCAATAACCTCGTGCTGCTGGTGATGATGGTCACCGTGCTGCTGGGCACCCTCTATCCGCTGGTGCTGGACTCGCTGGGGCTGGGCAAGATCTCAGTGGGCCCGCCGTACTTCAATGCGCTGTTCGTGCCGCTGACCACGCTGCTGTGTGCCTTCATGGGCCTCGGGCCGGCCTCGCGCTGGAAGCAGATGCCGGGCCGCGAGCTTACGCGTCGTCTGGCGCTGGCCGGCAGCGCGGCACTCGTCATCGGCGGCCTGCTGCCGCTGACGCTGGATATCGAGTGGAGCTTCTCGGTGGCGCTCGGACTGGTCATCGCGCTGTGGGTGGTGCTGCCGCTGCTGCGCGACCTGTGGGACAAGAGTGCCTCGAAGGCGGGTCGCTGGGCGGGGCTCAAGCGCCTCACACCCAGCTACTGGGGTATGCAGCTGGCGCATCTGGGGCTGGCGGTGACCATCGTCGGCGTGACGCTGGTCTCCAATACCGAGGTCGCCGAGAACGTGCGCATGGTGCAGGGCAAGGAAGTCAGCGTGGGCGGCTATCAGTTCCGCATGACCGAACTTGGTGAATATCGCGGCCCCAACTACCTGTCGGACCGCGCCACGGTGGAGGTCAGCCGTGATGGCAAGGCGGTGACGACATTGCATCCCGAGAAGCGTCTGTTCCTGGCCAGCGGCATGCCGATGACCGAGACCGCGCTCGATGCCGGCTTCACGCGTGACCTCTACGTCGCCATGGGCGAGAAGCTGGATGACGATAGCTGGGCGGTACGCATCCAGGTCAAACCCTTCGTGCGCTGGCTGTGGCTGGGCGCCTTGCTGATGGGGGCGGGCGGTGTGATCGCCGTGCTGGATCGCCGTTATCGTCGCCGTGTCGAGGCCAGCTCGGCGTCTGACACCCGCTCCCTCGCCACGCAGGAGGCTCGCCCATGAATGTTCGTCGTCTGGTGCTGTTCGTGCCGCTGGTGGTCGTGGTGGGGCTGGGTGCCTTCCTCTACCAGCGCCTCGATGATGACCCCTACGCACGGGACTCCGCGCTGCTGTCGCGGCCCTTCCCCGAATTCTCGCTCAGCACCTTGAGTGATCCGCAGGCGCGCCTCGATGCCTCGCTGCTCAAGGGGCAGGTCAGCCTCGTCAATGTCTGGGGCGAGTGGTGCCCGACCTGCAAGCACGAGATGCCGCAGCTGCTGGATCTCGCCAGCCGCGGCGTGCACATGGTCGGCGTCGACTACAAGGACACCCGCGCCAAGGGCCGCCAGTTCCTGGAGGAATTCGGCAACCCGTTCAGCGTCAATCTGTTCGATCCCGACGGCACCCTGGGCTTTGATCTCGGCGTCTATGGGGCACCGGAAACCTTCCTGGTCGATGCCGAGGGCGTGATCCGCTATCACCACACCGGCTACATCCGGCCCGAAGATGTCCGCGACGTCATCCTGCCGACGCTGGAGCGCATTGCAAAGCCCGCGACTGATGCCGCCAGCATGCCCGATGAGGAGGCCAGCTCATGAAAACCGTGCTCAGGAGTTTCGCCATCCCGCTGGTGCAGGCGCTGGTGGTGCTGATGTTTCTTGCCTGGCTGTCAGCCGGCAAGGCGCATGCCGCCATCGAGATGCATCAGTTCGACAACCCAGTGCTGCAGAAGCGCTACGACAGCCTGACCGCCGCGCTGCGCTGCCCCAAGTGCCAGAACCAGGCGATCGGTGACTCGGATTCCCCCATCGCCGGTGACATGCGCCAGAACGTGGCGGACCTGCTCAAGGACGGCCGCAGCGACAGCGAGATCCAGAATTTCATGGTCGCGCGCTTCGGCGAGTACGTGCTCTACAACCCGCGCCTCGATGGGCGTACCTGGCTGCTGTGGGGCGGTCCCGCTGTCCTGATTCTGCTCGGCTTGCTGGTCGTGACCCTGATCGTGCGCGCCCGGCGGCGTGCGCGAGTGCGTGCGCTGGATGCTGATGAGCAGGCGCGCCTGTCGGCATTGCTTGCCACGCACCGCCAGTCCATTGATGAGCAGCCTGGTGATGAGCAACCCGGCGCTGGGCAACACACTGCCAAGGAGCGCTCATGATCCTGTTATGGCTGGCGATTGCCGTGCTGTTGATTCCCGCCGGCTGGCTGCTGTTGCTACCGTTGCGGCGGGCGCGTCGTGTGCGTGCCGATCAGCAGGCGTTCGAGGACAACGACAGCCTCGGCGCCGAGAACGTGCGTGTCTATCGGCGCCGACTGGCCTCGCTGGAGCGTGGCCATGCGCGTGGCGAGCTGGATGAAACGGCGCTGGCGGAAGGGCGGGTCGAGCTGGAACGCAGCCTGCTGGAAGACGCTGAATCCCTCAAGCGCTCTCCGCTCAAGGCGGCCAGCAATGGCCGTGTGCTGGTGCCCGTGTTGCTGGTGGCGATGGTGGCGGGCTCGCTCTATTGGTATCAGCGCGAAGGCGCGAGCGGGGACCTAGCGCTGGCGCAGGCGATTGCCGCCACGCCGATCCACGATGCTGCCAGCTTCGAGGCGCGCATCGCCCGGCTGCGCGCCGAGGCCGAGGCCCAGCCCGACAACGCCAAGGTGTGGATGGCGCTGTTCCCGCTCTACCGCGATGCCGGACGTCTCGATGAGGCCATGCAGTCGCTCGAGGCGTTGATCGCGCTCGAGGGCCGCGTGCCTGCGCTGATCGCGCAGCTGGCGCAGCTCAAGTTCTTCGCCGCCCAGCGTACCCTGACCGATGAGGTCCAGGCGCTGGTCGATGAAGTGCTGGCGGCCGATCCGCGTCAGCCGACGGTACTCGGCCTGCTCGGGATCGAGGCCTTCGATCATGCCCGCTATCCCGAGGCCATCGATTACTGGCGCAAGGCGATTGCCGGCTTCGAGAATCCCGATGCCGCCAAGGCGCTGCGCGAAGGCATCAAGGCCGCTCGCCAGCGCATGGCCAGTGCCGGTGACGTCGATGCCTCGGTCGCCCTGACCAACTCGGTCGCGCCAGATCAAGGCTCGGTGGCTCAGAGCACCGCGGCTGGTCAGGACAGCAAGGAGGGCGCTGCACGTCTGACGCTCAAGGTGTCACTGGACCCGGCGCTCGAGGCGCAGCTGGCGGCGCTGCCGGTCAGTGTCGAAGCGGCGACCCTGTTCATCGTGGCGCGCGATGGCGAAGGCAAGCTGCCGCCGCTGGCAGTGGTGCGCACCACCGCGGACAAGCTGCCGCTGACGCTCACTCTGTCGGATGACAATGCCATGGCCCCGATGGCGCGGCTCTCGATGGCCGAGCGCGTCACGCTCGTGGCGCGTATCTCCGCCTCCGGGCAGCCGACTGCCCAGCCGGGGGATCTCGAAGGCAAGCTCGAGAATGTCATCGTCACGCGCAGTGCCGATGCCGATGACGAGAAGGGCACTGCTGCGACACAGGCGCCGCTGGCACTGCGCATCGATCACCGCATCACTCAGTAAGCCGCGATTGGCTTCTGGCCCGCGCGATGACGGCTTCGTTTGTCATTGCGCCGGTTGGGGCCATCGCCGCTTTTGGGTAGACTGCGCGCTGGCTTTTCGAAAATACCCTCGATGACCGGCTGTCTCGCCGTAAGGACATGTTTACCTTGCGGCGGCGCGGGCTCTCCTCAAAAAGGCCTGCAACGCCGCGGTATTTCGGGTTTTCCTGCTCAAGAACTTTCTTTCTCCAGACTCAAGGACGCGCCAGGCGCAATGCGGCTCAAATCGATCAAGCTGGTCGGCTTCAAATCCTTCGTCGATCCGGTCACCGTGCCCTTCGACAGCAACATGACGGCGATTCTCGGCCCCAACGGCTGCGGGAAATCGAACGTCATCGATGCTGTGCGCTGGGTGATGGGCGAGTCCAGCGCCAAGAATCTGCGCGGCGAGTCGATGACGGACGTCATCTTCAATGGCTCCACCGGGCGCAAGCCGGTGGGGCAGGCCTCCATCGAGCTGACCTTCGACAATGCCGATGGCAGTCTCGGGGGCGCCTGGTCCGAGTACGCCGAGATAGCGGTCAAGCGTCTGGTGACGCGCGATGGCCAGTCCGGCTACTTCCTCAATGGCCAGAAATGTCGCCGGCGTGATATCGCCGACGTCTTCCTCGGCACCGGCCTCGGGCCGCGCTCCTACTCCATCATCGGTCAGGGCATGATCTCGCAGCTGATCGAGGCGCGCCCGGATGACCTGCGCAGCACCCTCGAGGAAGCCGCGGGCATCTCCAAGTACAAGGAGCGCCGCCGCGAGACCGAGAACCGCATGAAGCGCACCCAGGAAAACATGGAGCGCCTGGATGACCTGCGTGAGGAGCTCGATAAGCAGCTCGAGCGCCTCAAGCGTCAGGCCGAGGCCGCCAAGCGCTATCAGACCCTCAAACAGGATGAATACCGCCTCAAGGGCGAGCTGGCCGTGTTGCGTCGGCGGGGCCTGCGTGCGCAGCAGCGCGAGCAGCAGTCACGCGTCGCGGAGCTGGAAACCGGCGTCGAGCGCGAGATTCTCGGTCAGCGTCAGTGCGAGAGCCAGCTGGAAGAGCAGCGCTATCAGCACGACGAGCTGGCCGGTGAGCTGGAAACCCATCAGGCCGCCTTCTATGAGACCGGCGCCCAGATCGCGCGCCTCGAGCAGAGCCTCGAGCACGCCCGCACCCGTGAGCAGCAGCTGGCGGCGGATCTTGAGATGGCCAGGCGCGAGCTGAGCGACATTCAGCGCGTCGAGGGTGAGGACGGCGAGCGCCTCGAGATGATCGATGCGCGTCTGGAAGACATCGCCCCGGAACTCGAGCTGGCCCGCGAGACCCTCGAAGGGCTCGAGCTGTCATTGGAGGAGGCCGAAGAGCGCCGCCAGGACAGCCAGAGCGAGTGGGAGCGCTTCAGTCAGGCCGACAACGAATCCCAGCGTGGCGCCGAGCGGGCCCAGAGCGAGATCCAGCAGCTCGAGAATGCCATCGCCGACGCCGAGCGCCAGCGCGAGCGCCGTCGCCAGCAGCTGGCGGAGCTGCCGGATGTCGCCGAGTTGCGTGAAGCCCGCGAGGAGCTGCGCGAGCAGCTCGATGAATTGTCGCTCAGCGGCGAATCACTGGAGTCGCGCCGCGAGCAGGCCAGTGAAGCCCGTGAGCAGGCCCAGGCCGATCGTCTGGCGCTGGATGGAGAGCGCGATCAGCTGCGCCAGCGTCGCAACGTCTTGCAGGGCGAGAAGGCCTCGCTTGAGGCACTGATCGACGCGGCGCTGCGTGATGACGATGACAGCCTGGCGAGCCACCTGGAGCAGCACGGGCTCGCCGAGACCCCGGCGCTGGCCGAGGGGCTCGAGGTCGCCGAGGGCTGGGAGTCGGCCAGCGCCTGGGTGCTGGGCCCCTTCCTCAAGGCGCGTCTGGCGGCGAGCGAGCCGTCGCGGCTGGCCACGCTGATGGACGAGCTGCCCGGCGGCGAGCTGTTGCTGGTCGATGGCACGGCGGCGTACAGCTCGGCAACCCGCCCCGCCGGCACCCTGGCGGCGCAGGTGAGCGGCGCGGATGCCTTGGCCGGTTGGCTGGCCAGCATCCACTGTGTCGAGTCGCAGGCAGCCGCCTGGGCCAGGCGTGATTCGCTGGCCGCGCACGAGAGCGTGCTGACCCCGGACGGCCTGTGGTTGGGGCAGGGCTGGAGCCGCCGTCAGGTGGCCGGTGAACGTGCCGATAGTGTCATCGCCCAGCGGGCGCGCCTCGAGCAGGTCGTGCTGGAACTCGAGTCACTGGATGAGCGTCTCGAGGAGATCGAGGCGCGTCTGGCCGCAGCCGCCGAACAGATTGCCGGCGCCGAGCAGCAGCTCGAGCATCTGCGCGTCGAAGAGCGCGAGCTGGGCGAGCGCCAGCGTGAACTCAGTCTCAAGGAGGCCGGCATCGCCAGCCGCCTGGAGCATGTCGATGGTCGCGCTCGTGAGCTGGATGAGGAGCTCGAGCAGCTGGCGGAAACGCGCGAGACTCAGGCCCTGACGCTGGAGGAGGCGCGTGAGCGCTGGCAGCAGGCATTGGAGGCGGTCGAGAACAATGCCCAGTCGCGTGAGTCGCTGGAGCGTTCACGGCGCGAACATCAGGAGGCGCTGGCCGGGTTGCGTGCCCAGCTGGCGCCCGCGCGCGAGCAGGTCAACCGTCTCGACATGGAGCGTCAGCGCCTGACCACCGAGCGTGACGGCATGCAGGGCCAGCGCATGCGGGCCGTCGAGCAGCGCGAGAAGCTCGCCGAGCGTATCGAGATGCTCGAGGCCAGCCGCGAAGAAGCCTCACTGCCGCAGGAAGAAGAACGCGAAAAGCTCGAGATGCTGCTCGAGACGCGTCTGTATCAGGAAACCAAGCTCAACGCCTGTCGTGACAAGACTCATGAATTGGTCGAACAGATGCGTCAGGCAGAACAGGCGCGTCAGACCCATGAGCGCAATCTCGAGGGGATTCGCCAGCGCCTCGAGGAAGGCCGCATGCAGGTGCAGGCGCTGACCCTCAAGGGCGATGCGCAGGACGAGCAACTGGTGGAACTGGGCTATGACGAGGCGGCGATCGCGCAGCTCGAGGACGAGCTGGACCCCAATGCCACCGAATCGGCCTGGAGCCACAACCTCGAGCAGATCGGCGAACGCATCAAGCGGCTGGGGGCCATCAACCTGGCGGCCATCGAGGAATACGACCAGCAGGCCGAGCGTCGCAACTATCTGGAAGCCCAGCATGCCGAGTTGAGCGAAGCGCTGGAGACCCTCGAGCGCGCCATCCGCAAGATTGACCAGGAAACGCGGGTGCGCTTCAAGGACACCTTCGACAAGGTCAATGCCGGAATCCAGGCGCTTTTCCCCAAGATCTTCGGGGGCGGAGCCGCATGGTTGACGCTGACTGGTGATGATTTGCTGGAGACGGGAGTCGCGATCATGGCGCGGCCACCGGGCAAGAAAAACTCCACCATTCACCTGCTGTCAGGCGGCGAGAAGGCACTGACGGCACTGGCGCTGGTCTTCGCCATCTTCCAGCTCAATCCGGCCCCGTTCTGCATGCTCGATGAGGTGGATGCACCGCTGGATGATGCCAACGTCGGACGCTATGCAAGGCTGGTGAAGGAGATGTCGGAAAGCGTACAGTTCATCTATATCACCCATAACAAGATCGCCATGGAAGCGGCAGATCGGCTGATGGGTGTCACCATGCAGGAACCCGGCGTCTCGCGCCTTGTCTCTGTAGGGATAGAAGAAGCTGCCGTGCTTGCCGAAGCGTGAGGGAAAAGCCGATCAGGAGGGCAAGGTCATCCTCCGGCGCGGTAGCCAGTGGCCGCCTTGGCGGCCTAGTTGGCAAGATCGTGTTGCATCTAGACATCGAAAGCACTACGAGTTTGCGTCATAGTGTCAGTCAGGGATAATTGAAGGGCGATTGCGCAGGTCACCACCACAGGATTGACATTCGAAAAAATGTCCCCTTTTTCTGCAATCGCGCTATGCTGTTCACGTGCATGGTGCCCAAGCAAACAGGCTAATGACCCATGGAATTGAGAGAGTGGCTCATCTTGTTGGGGTTGGTGCTGGTCGCAATCATCGTCGTTGACGGTGTGCGCAGGCTCCAACGTCAACGTCGAGTACCCCGACTGGATCGAGCGGGTACAGAGGATTCCACCGACGATGCGGGCAATCCCGCGGTGGAAGAAGAGGAAGAACGTGACAACTGGGAGCTGCCGAACGGCGGCTACCGGGTGGTTGGCGATTCCGAGACGCATGCCGAAGCCGAGGAAGATGTCGTGCTCGACAATGCGCACGGCATCAAGGCCTCGCGGGTGACTCAACCGAGTCGTCCGGCGCAGCCCATGGAGCGTCGTGAAGCGCCGGAGCGCAAGGGCTTCGGCGAGCGTGCGGCTGCCTTCGGTGCACGTGCCAGCCAGTCAATGCGCGACGTGACGGCCAGTCTGGGCGCACGGCGTGATGACGAGCACGAGCACGACGAGGCGCATCGTGAGCCTGTGCTCGGCAGCGCCTCCAGTGAGCAGGCCGAGACGGCGCGCGAAGACGACTTCCATGAGAAGCCGGTGATCACCGCCGAGGACGACAGCATCAGCGTCTCCTCCACCCAGGCCGATGATCTCGAGCCGATGGCCGAGATCGAGGAAGGTCAGGATGCCAGCACTGAGGCGTCCTCCGCTGGCAAGCCGGCCGATGTCGCCGGCAGTGCTTCCCAGCGCCAGGAACCTTCACTGGAAGCGGCCGCCGCGCCTGCTGCCGATGCCACAGCGCCTGAGGATGATCGTCATCCGCTGGTGCTGCGTGCCGAACGCAATCAGGTCGATGACCAGCTCGCACGTGACACCTTGGCCGATGCCAGTGAAGTCATCATCATCTCGGTGATGGCGCGCGGCGATGAAGGCTTCAGCGGTGAAGACGTGCTGGGCATCTCGCTGGCCTGTGGTCTGCGTCATTCCGAGATGGGGCTGTTCCTGCGCCACGAGGAAGATGACGACGACAGCCCGCTGCAGTTCGCGATGGCCAACGTGGTCAAGCCGGGCATCTTCAAGCCGGCCGAGATGGTGGACAGCCAGCTGGATGGCGTCACCTTCCTGATGCCGCTGCCGGGCGCGGACGACACCTCCGCCGCCTTCGAGACCATGGTCGAGATCGCCATGCTGCTGGTGCGTCGTCTGGGTGGTGAGCTGAAAGATGAGAACCACAGCGTGATGACGGCCCAGACCATCGAGTTCAAGCGCCAGCAGGTGCACGAGTTCGAGCGTCGCAATCGTCTGCATCGCTACCAGGCCAACTGATCGACTCCCCAGCCATTCTCTGAGTCGACCAGTCATGCCAGAACGCCAACGGCGACCTTCGGGTCGCCGTTGGCGTTTGCGTATCCTGCCGGCCTTTTGCAGCCTCTGACGGCCCCTGCCAGCCCCCGACTGTCGCCCTGAGTGCTTGAATGTGTGGCCCGTCGTTCACATTGAGTACAATGGCAGCATCAAGGCGACCCCTCCGCCTGCAAGCCTTTGCAAGCTCTTGCGAGTGCGTCAGGTCGGAGGGTTCGCCACCCGTTTTCAGGTCGCTCAGCGCTGCCTTCTGGCAGTGCTGGCGAGCCACTGTTTCGAGTGAGTGTCATGTCAGCCCAGGATGATCTGTTTTCGGCGCCCGCCGATGAACCCAACGCCTCGAGCGCTTCTCGCTCCGCTGCATCGGCCGCGGTGGAAGGCGTGCCTGCCAAGGTGATGGAGGAGGTCGCGCAGCTGCATCGCGAGCTGCTCGAGGCCAGCCATCGCTATTACGTGCTGGATGATCCGACGCTGACCGATGCCGACTACGACACGCGACTGCGCCGTCTCGAGGCGCTGGAAGCCGAATATCCCCAGCTGATCACCTCGGAATCGCCCACCCAGCGCGTCGGAGCCGCACCGGCCAGCGGCTTCGAGGAAGTGCAGCATGCGGTGCCGATGCTGTCGCTCAACAACGCCTTCGATGACGATGAGCTGCGCGCCTTCGTGCAACGTGCGGCGAAAACGCTGGAGCTGGGAGACGCCCAGGATGCGGGTGACGAGCTGAGCTTCTGCTGCGAGCCCAAGCTCGATGGCCTGGCCGTGTCGCTCATCTACGAGAATGGCGTGCTGGTGCAAGGCGTGACGCGCGGTGATGGCCGCACCGGCGAAGGTATCACCACCAATCTGCGCACCATCCGCTCGATCCCGCTCAAGCTGCGGGGTGATGATCTGCCGGAGCTGCTGGAAGTGCGCGGCGAGGTCTACATGAGCCACGCTGGTTTCGAGGCGCTGAATGCGCGCGGCCGCGACGAGGATGGCAAGGTGTTCGCCAACCCGCGCAATGCCGCCGCTGGCAGCCTGCGCCAGCTGGATTCCAATATCGCCGCCTCGCGTCCGCTGGAATTCTGCGCCTATCAGGTCGCGCGGGTGGATGATGCGCTGCTCTCCAGCGAGGCCGGCCAGAATCATTCCGGTCTGATGGCGCTGCTCAACGACTATGGCTTCCGCACCAGCCCGCAGCTTGAGGTGGTGCGCGGTGCCCAGGGCATCATCGACTACACCCGCCGCCTCGGCGAGCAGCGTGATGGCCTCGATCACGACATCGATGGCGCGGTCATCAAGCTCGATGCACTGCGTCTGCAGCGTGAACTGGGCTTCGTGGCGCGCGCCCCGCGCTGGGCCATCGCCTACAAGTACCCGGCGCAGGAGCAGGAAACCACCCTGGAAGGCGTCGATTTTCAGGTCGGACGCACTGGCGCGCTGACACCGGTCGCCCGGCTGGCACCGGTGCAGGTCGCCGGTGTGGTGGTCTCCAACGCCACACTGCACAACATGGACGAGGTGGAACGTCTCGGCGTGCAGATCGGTGACAGCGTCATCATCCGCCGCGCTGGCGACGTCATCCCGCAGGTGGTGCGGGTCGCCAGCGAAGGCGCCAGCCGCGAAGCCATCGTGCTGCCGGACGGCTGCCCGGTGTGTGGCTCCGAGATCGAGCGCCTCGAAGGCGAGGTGGTGGCACGCTGCGCGGGCGGACTGATCTGCGCCGCGCAGCGCAAGGAAGCCCTCAAGCACTTCTCCAGCCGCAAGGCGCTGGATGTCGATGGCCTCGGCGAGAAGCTGATCGAGCAGCTGATCGAGCGTGAGCTGGTCAAGACGCCGGCGGACCTGTTCCATCTGGAAGCTGCCACCCTGGCTGAGCTGCCGCGCATGGGCGAGAAGTCCGCCGCCAATCTGGTCGCCTCGCTGGACAAGAGCCGCAATACCACCCTGGCGCGCTTCATCTACGCCCTCGGCATTCGGGAAGTCGGGGAAGCCACCGCCGCGAATCTGGCCACGCACTTCGGCACGCTTGAAGCGCTGCGCGCAGCCGATCAGGCCGCGCTGGAGGCAGTGGAAGATGTCGGCCCCATCGTCGCCGCGCATATCCATACCTTCTTCCAGCAGCCGACCAACAACGAGACGCTGGAAGCCTTGCTCGCCTGTGGCCTGAGCTGGGAAGAGGTCGAGATCGGTGAGCGGCCCCAGCCGCTGGCAGGCCAGACCTGGGTGCTGACCGGCAGCCTCGACAGCATGACGCGTGATGAAGGCAAGGCACGTCTGCAGGCGCTGGGCGCCAAGGTGGCGGGCAGTGTCTCGAAGAAGACCGCCGGTGTGGTCGCCGGCGAGGCAGCGGGCAGCAAGCTCGAGAAAGCCATGCAGCTGGGCCTCACGGTGCTGGACGAACAGACCTTCGTGCAGCGCCTGGCCGAATGGGAATCCGGTGCTGATGCACAGCAGGACAATCCGCAAGACAATGTGCAGGACAGTGCGCAAGACAGCGCGGGAGAGGATGCATGAGTACGGATACGCTGAACGATGCACCGCAGGCGGCGCCACGCCACCCTGATGATGGACAGGAGCTACCCATGAGCCAGATGCCACTTGATCAGATGGACCCGCGGGACCGCTTCATCGAGGTGCCGCAGACCATGCTGCCCGCCGATACACGGCGCGCCCTGCTGGAAGCCTTCGTCACCCGTCAGGGCTACGACACCACCGATGTCGGTGAAGGCATGGCCGGCTGGGTCGCGGAGCTGGAAGGCCAGCTGTCACGCGGCAAGCTGCTGATTGTCCATGACATCGGCACCGAATCCACCGAGGTGATGACGCTGGAGCAATGGCAGTCCTTCGGTCGTCAGCTGGCGGACGACGAGGAAGAGGGCGACTGAGCCCAGCCAGCGGTCATGATGTATTGAGCATGCCCTGATCCTTACCCTGCCCCTGACCTCGGGGCTGGAAACGACAACGCCCCTGGCACAGGCCAGGGGCGTTGTCGTTCATGAAGCGCCAGTTGTTGCACCAGTTGGTGCGGTTAGTGGCGTCTGGCGATGCGCCGGATCATGCGAACCACATCGGCACGACCAGGCTCGAGATCAGCAGAATCAAGGCCCCGCCCAGGCGCGAGGAAATCTGCGCGAAGGGCATCAGCTGCATGCGATTGGCCGCCGAGAGTACGGCGACGTCACCCGTGCCGCCCATGTTGGCCATGCACAGGCCAGCGGTGATGGCCGACTCGATGGGATAGAAGCCGACCAGCTTGCCCACCAGCCCCGCACCGAAGGCGGCACCCGCGACGACACCGAACACGATCACCACGTAGGTGATGGTGATGGCATCGATCACCTGGCCCAGATCGGTGTAGGCCACGCCGATGCCGAACAGCAGCGCGAAGGTCCAGTTGCCTGCCACGAACCGGAACCATTGGGCGGCGGCCTGATTGATGTTCTCCGGTACCAGGTTGGCGCACTTGAGCACGGCGACCGCGATGATCATCAGCGCGTAGGGGTGCAGCGGAATGACCTTGCCGAGAATCTGGCTGGCGACGAAGAAGCTCAGGGCAATCACCATGCCGATGCCCAGCTGGGACAGGTCAGGCGTGCTCTTCTCTTCGCGGACATTGACGCCCGGCATCATCTGGCCGCCACCGGTCAGTGACGGGAAGCGCTTGCCAAGCCCGTTGAGCAGCCCGGCAATGATGATGGCGAAGACATTGCCCAGGGCCAGCGCCGGCACCAGGATCGAGATATAGTAGCTGGCCGGTTGCCCCAGCAGCTGCTCGTAGATCTGGCTCATCGGCACGGCGCCGGCACCCATGCCGCCGCCCATGATGGGCAGGGCGATGACCATGACGGCATCCTTGGGCGAGAAGCCCATGACCCAGCCGACCAGCATCGCGAAGAGCGCCGCGAACAGCACCGAGCACAGCAGTGGCAGCGCGAAGCGGACCCCGACCTTGACCAGCACGCGGGAGTCCATGCCGAGAATGCTGCCGGTGATCAGTGCCGCGATGTAGAAGTTCAGAAAGCCACCGGTCTTCATGAACTCACTGACATTTGCCGTGACCTCCTGCGGCAGCCAGCCGCTGTAGACCAGCGCTGCGGCACCGAAGATGGCGAGAATGGCGCCGCCACCCAGATAGCTGTTGATGATCGGCAGGCGGTCGCCCAGAAAGCCCAGCAGCTCACCAAGAATCATCATGACCAGCAGCGCGCCGATCATGCCCGCAGGCAGGGTGTCGGTGGCGATGGCGGCGACAAGAACCAGGAAGGACAGGGCGAAGATCGGCAGCGACATGCCGAAGACGCGCGTCTTCTGCCAGTGGGACTCTGCGGCAGGCGTGGCCGTGGCGGTCTGCGAGGAATGTGTCATGCATGCTCCTTGTCCTGCACTCTGTCGTTGCAGGACCTGTTGTCATGCCCGGACGCGTTGGCGTGGCATCGCGGGATCGTTTGGGGCGGGGAAGAGACATCATGTTCGCGCACTGGATGCGCGTCACAGGGAGCTTACGGTGTGGCTCCCGAGGGCCAAGTTTTGCGAATTAAAGAAAGCCTTTTGAAACTTATGAAAGCGCCGACTACCGCTCGCCCATGCGCCGGGCCGAATGGCCATGCCACCAAGGGGGCACATGGCTTGTCCGGCGTGTTGCGACATTCTCAACCCGGGCTGAGCGCGCTGACCTCATTGCTCGCCGCCTGCATGGTGATCGTCAGCCTGCTGGTCGCGGCCTGGCTCTTCAGTGCCCAGTTGGAGCGGACCCAGCGCGAGATCCAGAGCCAGCGCATTGCCGCTCTTGCCCAGCGTATCGCGCGTCTGCCCGAGGTGCGTTCTGCCCTGAGCGAGGCCAGCGCGCCGCAGGCTGCGCCTCCTGTCGCGGACAGCCGCCTGGCGGCACGCATCGAGCGACTGCGTCAGGAGAATGCCGTCGACTTCATCGTGGTGATGCGCCCGGATGGCCTGCGGCTCAGTCACCCGGACCCCGCACGCATCGGGCAGCCCTTCCAGGGTGGCGACGAACAGCGTGCGCTTGCCGGCGCCTCCTATCTCTCCGAATCCCGCGGCACGCTCGGCGAAAGCCTGCGCAGCTTCGTTCCGGTCATGGCGAATGCGTCCAGGGGCGGTGAGCGCTCTGTTGTCGGTGCGGTGGCCATCGGTATCACGCTGGATTCCCTGGGGCGGCGTCTGGCCGATGAGAAGCGCCAGCTGCTGCTTGGGCTGGGCGTACTGATGCTGTTCGGCACGCTGGGCGCACTGGGTCTGGCACGCTATCTGCGCAGGCAGCTCAAGGGGCTGGAGCCGGCGGCCATCGCGCGCCTGGTGGAAGAGCACCAAGCGGTGCTGGCCAGCCTGGAAGAGGGCATCATCGTGGTCGATCCCGAGGGGCGGATCACGCTGGTGAATGCCGCGGCGCGCGAGTTGTTGGGGGCCTTGCCGACGCTGGGAGAGCGCCTTGATGGCTGGCTGCCCGACACAGGCATGCGTGAGTGCCTTGTTGCGCGCCAGCCGGTGAGCGAGCAGGAAGAGACCCGCCTGCGCCAGGTGCCCCACCGCGGGCGGCGATTGCTGGTGCGTTGCCAGCGGGTGCATGATGGCGAGCTGCTGATGGGCGGCGTGCTGGTACTACGCGAGCACGACCGCATGCAGCGCCTCGCCGAGGAGCTGACCGGCGTCCGCCGTCAGGCGGAGTCACTGCGTGCCGCGCGTCATGAGTTCCGCAATCGACTGCATGTGCTGTCGGGCCTGACGCAGATGCAGGACCTCGCCGGTCTGCGCGATTATCTTGCGTTGCTGGTGGAGCGGGAGTTGCCGGCGGATGCCGCGGCCACCGAGCGCATCGCGGACCCTCTATTGGCAGGCCTCTTGATCGGCAAGCACAGCGAGGCTCGCGAGCGTGGCATCACGCTGGCTGTCGAGCTGGAGATCGAGTGCCATCATGGCCGCTGCGCTGAGTGGGGAATGTCACAGGATGAGGGCGCTCAGGCCGAGTTTCCGGTGCTGGAGCGTAGCTTGAGTCATGATCTGGTCAGCGTGATCGGCAATCTGCTCGACAATGCCTTCGAAGCGCTGGAGGAGGTGGGCGCTGACGCTCACGCCCCGTCTGTGACCCTGGGGTTGATGCTGGAGTCACTGGACCCGTCGGCAGAGGCGCAGTTGTCAATCAGCGTGGCGGACAACGGCCCCGGCATGCCGACGGAGCTGAGGCAGACGGCACGTATGGCAGGGGTGAGCAGTCATGGAGAAGGCCGCGGGCTGGGCCTGTCGCTGGTGCAGGAGATCGTGACCGCGCGCGAGGGAGAATGGCACCTCTATGCGCCCTCGAGCGGCGGTACCCTGGTCGAGCTGACCCTGCCTTGCCGACTGCTGACTGGTGCGACGCTCTGATAGGGGCCCGGGCATCAAGGGGTGGCGTTGCGGCCGGAATTTGCACAACGAAGGAGCCAGAGCGCATGCGTGTGCTGATAGTCGAAGACGACCCCATGGTCATGCGTCTCAATGTCGAATACCTCAGTCGCATCGACGGCATGCGCCTGGTGGCCCAGTGCGAGGATGTCGCGACGGCACTCGACGTGCTGGCGCAGGAAGAGGTGGACCTGGTGTTGCTGGATGTCTATCTGCGCAGCCGCAGCGGGCTGGAAGTGTTGCGATGGCTGAGGCGCCACGCCGCCCCAGATATCCAGGTGATCCTGATCACCGCCGCCAGTGAGGCGGACACGGTGCGCAGTGCACATGCGCTCGGGGTGTGCGATTACCTGGTCAAACCCTTCAGCTTCGCCCGTTTTCAGCAGGCGTTGGCACTGGCGCGTCGCGGGCGCCAGCAGCTGGAGAGCCTAGAGGGTGAAGTCAGCCAGCAACAACTGGACCAGCTCTTCGGCGTGCAAGGGCTGGTCAGCGGCGCTGCGGGCGCGGTACCCGAGGGGCGCCTGCCCAAGGGCGTGACGGCGGCGTCTCTAGCCTTGGTGGCCAGTGCCATCATGGCGCTGCCGCGTGAGGAAGGCAGCTTCACCAGTGAGGCGTTGCTGCCTGCCACCGGCATGTCGCGAGTGACCATCCGCAAGTACCTGCGCCATCTCGCGACCTGCGGCATGCTCAGCGAGGCCTTCCACTACGGTCAGATCGGCCGGCCATCCTTCACCTACCAGATTATCGACCGTCAGGCCCTGTCCAGACAGTGCCGTCAGGCCTGAGTGATACCGACCTCTCAGCGCCGCTGGACGATATCGCGGATCAGGCGGCGTCCCGGGTGCAGGTACTCGGCCAGTTCGCGTTCCAGCGGCAGCGGCTCGCCACACAGTTGCGAGGCGATCAGTTCGGCGCACAGCGGGGCGGTGGTGAAGCCGCGTGAGCCGTGTGCGGTGGAGAGCCACAGGCCGGGCAGATGGGCGCCGCTCGACTGCGGCACGCGCTTTTTCGCATCGAAAGCCATGGCGGCGTAATCTTCACGCCATTGCGCGGCGTCCGGTGCCGGGCCGGCCAGCGGGCTCTTGTCCGGGCTGGCGGCGCGCCAGGCGACACGTCCCTGCCAGTCATCGTCTTCCAGCCTGACGCCACGCGCCTGCTCCCAGGCGGCGACGAAGGCGGGCAGGGCACTGCGCAGCTCCGCGACATTGGCGGCGTGGTCCGTCTCGCGGACTGCATCATCCTCATCGCGCGGGGCGAAGGTCGCGCCGAAGCTGAGCGTCACGCTGCCATCGGCGTGGCGCTGATAGGGCGAGACATAGCCACCGGCGCACACCACGCTGTCGAGCGCGGGCAGGTGCGCGGCGTGTTCCGGCGCTACCGTGATCTCGCTGACCTGGCCGCGAATCGGCTGCAGCGGCAGGTGCGCGAGCGGCTCGGGCAGGTGAGTCTGCTCCCCCAGCGCGACGATCAGCTGATCGACTTCAATGCAGCTGCCGTTGCTGGCCTGCAGCTGCCAGCGTGGCGCGCCGCTGCCAGTAGCCCCGCTTTCCTCGGCCTCCAGCGACTGAATGGCCTCGATGCGTGCCTGCAGAAAGCGGATGCCCGGGGTGGCGGCGAGGTGCTGGCAGAGCGCGCTGGGGCGCACCCAGCCCGCGACCGGATAGAAGAGGCCGTCGAAGGCGATCTCGCTGCCGGCGATTCGACTGGCCTCGCTGGCGCTGACAGGCGTGAGCAGCGCCTCGGGCAGCGGGTGATTGTCGAGGAAGCGTTGCTGGCGCTTGCGCTCACGCTCGCTGGTGGCCAGCTGCAGCACGCCGCTGGCGGACCACAGGGTCTGTTCGGGGTCGAGGCTTGCCAGCCAGCGCCGGCTGTACTGCAGCGCGGCCAGCTGGCAGCGACTGGCGGGATTGGTCTCGGCGGCCAGCTTGACGTAGAGCGCGCCCTGGCGATTGCCGGAGGCGCGCGCGCCGGGGGCTTCGGCATCGATCAGCGTGACCTTCACGCCGCGCCGCGCCAGCGCCTCGGCGCAGCTGGTGCCGGCGATACCGGCGCCGAGTACCGCGACATGCGTCTCGCGAGCGATCGGCGCGGGCTGCGGGGGCTGGGTCCAGGGCTGCTCACGACGCAGCGGATGAAGGGCGCCACGCACCGCGTGCTCCCTCATGGGGGAATGGCCGGATGCGGGTGAGACATCAAGCCCCATCAGCTCGGCGCGCGCGGCGGCGGTCGGTTCGTCCAGCTCGCCGCAGATCATCTCGCGCTTCATGCCGTGGCCGGGCACCTTGCGCCACACGAAGCCCGCCGCGCGCAGGCCACGCCGCACGAAGCCCGCGGCGGTGAAGGTGGCGAAGGTCGCCGTGGGGCGCGAGACACCCGCCATGGCCGCGAACAGCTCGGGTGACCACATCTGCGGGTTCTTCGATGGCGAGAAGCCATCGAGGAACCAGGCATCCACGCCACCTTCCAGGCGCGACAGGCGCTCCACCGCATCGCCGAAGTGGAGGTCCAGGGTGATGCGCTCATCCAGCCACAGGCGGTGCACGCCGAGGACGGCAGCGGGCCATTGAGCGACCAGCGGCTTCGCCAGTGAGGCGAGGTCCGGCCAGGCGGACAGCGCCCGCTCGAGGTCCGCGGCACGCATCGGGTGCTTTTCCACCGAGACGACATGCAGACGCGCCTCGGCGGGCGCCGTCGCCAGGAAGCGCTGGGCGGCGCACAGGATGTTGAGGCCGGTGCCGAAGCCGGTTTCGCCGATCACGAAGGGGCGCGCTTCCCGCCAGTCACGGAAACGCTCGCTCAGACGATTGCTGTCGAGGAAGACGTGCACGGTCTCGGCGCGGCCATCGTGGATCGAGAAGTACACATCGCCGTAATCGGTGGCCTGTGGCGCGGTGTCGTCCCACTCGAGCTGCGCCTCCTCCAGTGCCGCCAGTGGCGCCAGTGGTACGTCCGGCACCACGCCGGACGCCGTGACCGGCTCGATCGCGCTCGGTGGCGTCGTGGCAGGTTTGCGTGCCGCGGTGGCCGAAGCTTCCTGCGTCGAAGCCTGGCAGGCTGACGAGGCGGCCTGATCAGGAGCTGACTGGCCGGGAGCGGGCTGGCGGGGGGAGGAGGGGTGGTCGTTCACGGGCATTCCTGGCAGGAGGTCGAGCGGGAGAGCAGCACAGCGAGACAGCGGCAGAGCAAGGCCTGCAACGCAGACGACGGACAGCCAGGCTGTCCGTCGTCAGAAAGCAACCGCCGGTCAGATGACCTGTCGGGCGCCGGGCTAGGGCAGGGTCTGCTTGAAGGGCTTCACTTCGGCGCTTTCATAGACACCGGCGATGACGAAGGGATCGGCATCGGCCCACTTCTGGGCGTCTTCGAGGGAATCGAACTCGGCGATGATGACGCTGCCGCTGAAGCCGGCTTCGCCCGGTGCTTCGCTGTCGATGGCCGGGTTGGGGCCGGCGATGACCAGACGACCGGCGGCGTGCAGCGCTTCCAGACGTGCCAGATGCGGCGGGCGCGCCGCCATGCGCGCTTCGAGGCTACCTTCGACGTCCTGACAGACAATGGAGTAGAGCATCACGAATCATCCTTTTGTGAATTGGTCGAGGAAGCGTTCTCTTCCTGAGGGGCCTGCACCATGTGACGGGACAGGTAGACGCCCTGAACGATGACGAACAGCAGTGTCAGACCGAGCATGCCGAACAGCTTGAAATCGACCCAGATGTCTTCCGAATAGTGGCTGAAGACGTAGATGTTGAGGCCGCCCATGGCGAGGAAGAATACCACCCAGGCCAGATTGAGGCGGTGCCAGATGGGGCGTGGCAGCTGAATCGCCTTTTCCATCATGCGCTCCACCAGCGGCTTGCCGCCGAACAGCGGTGACAGCAGGAAGGCGACGGCAAACAGCCAGTTGACCACGGTGGGCTTCCACTGGATGAAGGAGCTGTTGCCGAACAGCACGGTCGCGCCACCCAGCACGACGACCAGCGCCAGGGTGACCAGCTGCATCTTCTCGACGCGCTTGTGGCGCCAGTAGATGTACAGCACCTGCGCGAGGGTCGCGGGAATCAACACGGCGGTAGCCATGATCATGTCGCCAGTCATCTTGTAGACGGCGAAGAAGATCACGATCGGCAGAAAGTCGAGCAACATCTTCATGGGTAATGCGCACTCCTGAACACGACGACGCAGCCGTCGGGAAGGCAAGGGCCTGTGCGAGTGGTATCCTGTCTGACACCAGCGGCGCGCCCCTGCCTGCATGTGCTCATTCTGCCGCCATTGCTGCCTGCTGACAAAGCCCCTGTGTGTCCGGGCGCGCAACGCAGCCAATACTGCCCGACGTCTGGCCCGCTGGATCGCCTGCATCTCAGGCATCGCGTGGCACAGACGTTCATCCCGAGAGGTTCCCCGTGTCCGACGTTCTGTCCGACTCTTCGCCGATTTCCGCATCCCGCAAGCCGATCGAGTTTCGCCCGCTGCCGGAGCGCTTCGATTCCGATATCGAGGTGCCGGACATCGACCTGCACATGCACTCCACCGCCTCCGATGGCGGCATGGCACCGACAGAGCTGGTGGCCCTGGCCGCGCGGCGCGGTCTGTCACGCATGTCTCTGACCGATCACGACAGCATGGAAGGCATCTTCGAGGCCCAGCAGGCCGCCCGCGCCGAGGGAATCTCGTTGCTGCCCGGCTGTGAGCTGTCGGTCCGCTGGCGCAACCAGACCATCCACATCGTGGCGTTGATGCCCGAGGGCGCCGGCGATGCGCTGAGTGCCGGTCTCAAGCAGCAGCACGAGGCGCGTGAACGCCGCAGCCACGAGATCGCCACGCGCATGGAAAAGCTCGGGCTCGAGAATGCCTTCGAGCGCGCCCGTGAGCAGGCCACGCTGAGTGGCTCAGGCGACCGCCCGCTGTCACGCCCGGATTTCGCCCGCGCGCTGGTCGAGGCCGGGGTTGCACGCAACCTGCAGGACGCCTTCAAGCGGCACCTGGGCGCGGGCCAGAAAGGCGACGTCAAGGCGCACTGGCCGGAGATGGAAGAGGCGGTAGGCTGGGTGCGTGCCGATGGCGGCATCGCCGTGATGGCGCACCCGATGCGCTACAAGCTGACGCGCACCAAGCGTGGCGAGCTGCTGCGTGACTTCATTGCCGCCGGTGGCGAAGGCGCGGAGCTGGTCAGCGGCTTCCAGAATATCGATCGCGCGCGTGACCTGGCGCGTCAGCTGGATGAGCTGGGCCTCTATGCCTCCGTCGGCAGTGATTTCCACTTCCCCGGCGGCCCGCTGGCGCCCGGCAGCATGAGTCCGCCGCCTCGCACCAAGGTGCCGCCCGTGTGGTGTCATCCGCGCATCGCGCCCTTTTTTGCGGCCGACGCTGCCTCCATGTGATATCAAGAGATCACCGTGACGCCAGTCCGCCTGCCGGGCTGGCGCCCAGACGCAAGGAGCACCGCATGGGACAGTTCTTCCAGATTCATCCCGAAAATCCCCAGAAACGCCTCATCGATCAGGCCGTTGCCATCATCCAGCAGGGTGGCGTGATTGCCTATCCGACCGATTCCGGCTACGCGCTGGGCTGTCATCTGGGCGAGAAGAAGGCCATCGAGCGCATCAAGCGCCTGCGTCAGCTGGACGACAAGCACAACTTCACCCTGGTGTGTTCCGACCTCTCGGAAATCGGCACCTACGCCAAGGTCGACAACGCCATCTTCCGCCTGCTCAAGAGTCACACGCCAGGCGCCTACACCTTCATCCTGCAGGCGACTTCTGAAGTGCCGCGCCTGCTGCTGCACCCCAAGCGTCGCTCCATCGGCGTGCGCGTGCCGGACCACGCCATCACCCACGCCCTGCTGGAAACCCATCGCGAACCGCTGATGAGCGTGACGCTGATTCCGCCGGGCGAGGAGTTGCCGATGACGGACGCCGAAGAGATTCGCGAGCGCTTCGGACACGCGCTGGATCTGGTCATCGACGGTGGCGCCTGCAGCTTCGAGACCACCAGTGTGGTGGACCTGCGCGAGCTGCCGCCGGTGATCGTGCGCGAAGGACGTGGCGATATCTCGAGCTTCGTCGAGTGAGGCGCGCCGCATGACGTGCGTGGCGAGATGTTCATGATGACAAGAGGCGGGTCACATGGCAGATGAGTTCGTTGAACAGGAATTCAATAACGCTGAGTGTTAATATTCGGCCGTCTTGATAATTCAACGACATATCTATCATGCAAAGAGGATCATCGATGCCGATCACGTCTTCATCTCAAGCGTGTGTCTCGTTACTGGCGAGAGCCACCAGAATCGCGGCACTGGCAGGAATCATGGGCCTGGGAGTTGCTCCCTTCAGTCAGGCGGCCGAGACATCCGAGGCAGAGCAGTGTCCACCGGCAGCGTATGCCATGGCACTGCGCTATCAGCAGCAATCGGCGGAAGTCGCGGCCCTGCAGCGTCAGAGCTATGCTTTGGCGACACGTCAGCTGGAGACACTGCTGGCATCTCGTGATGACGAGAAACCTGCCGCGATCATGACCGACCTTGATGAAACCGTGATCGACAACTCTGCGCTGCTGGTGCGTGACCTGAAGGCCTGTCATGACTTCACGGGCTGGGACACTTGGAAAGCGTGGGAGCGAGAGGGCCAGCCGGCCCTGATTCCGGGGGCCAGGGAGTTCCTCGAACTTGCCGCATCGCGTGGCGTGGCTATCTACTATGTATCGGATCGCTACGAGGAGAACAAGGACGCCACGGTCGCCACGTTGAAAGCCCTGGGCCTGCCCGGTGTCGATGACTCACATGTGCGCCTGCTGGGGCCGAGCAAGTCAGTTCGCCGCCAGGCGATCGCGAAGGATCACGACATCGTAATGCAGCTGGGCGATAGCCTGCATGATTTCGCGGGTGACTTCTCCGACAAGACGCCCGAGCAGCAGAAGGCGCTGGTCGCGGAGCAGGCGCAGCATTTCGGCAAGGATTGGATCATGTTGCCGAATTCCTCCTACGGTAGCTGGAGCGAGGCCACGCTGACCGCCTGGGACAAGCCCTTTTCTGACCGCTAGCCCTTGCCGGCTTCCGGCTGAATGACAACGCCCCCGGACCTTGCGGTCGCGGGGGCGTTGTCATTTCCGAGGCGTTGTCGTGTGCTGAGTGATTCTCGGCTTCGTCAGCTGCGGTCGCGGTCGGGGGAGTCGTCGCCTGGGGAGGCGGTCTCATCCCCCGATGGCGTCTCAGTGTCAGGCGCAGATTCGGACTCCGGCTCTGGATCAGGTTCTGGCGCTGTCTCCGGCTCGCGCGGGTCGCGGGTGTCCTCGTCCAGCCAGGTGCCGCAGAACTTGCAGTACTTGGCGTTGCGATCATGGCCTTCACGACCACAGCCCGGGCAGGCTTCGTCGCTGGTCTGCTGCATGCGCAGGCCATTGAGGACCTCGGCCGAGAACACCCCGGTGGGCACGGCGAGAATCGAGTAGCCGAGAATCATCATCAGCGCCGAGATGAACTGCCCCAGTGGCGTGATGGGCGCGATGTCGCCGTAGCCCACCGTCGTCAGCGTCACCACGCCCCAGTAGAGCGCCTTGGGGATGGAGGTGAAGCCGGCCTCTGGCGGCTCGATCAGATAGATCAGGGCGCCGAACACCGTGACGATGCTGAGCACGGTGATGAAGAACAGCAAAATCTTGCGCCGGCTGCGCGTCATGGCCTCGACCAGCATGCGGCCCTCACCGACGAAGGCCATCAGGCGCAACACGCGGAACAGTCGCAGCACACGAAGCACGCGTACCACCAGCAGGGCCTGGGCGCCCGGAATCAGCAGCGACAGCCAGGTCGGCGCGATCGACAGCAGGTCGAGCACGCCGTAGAAGCCCTTGGCCCAGGTGCCGGGATGCTTCAGACAGTAGAGGCGGACTGCGTATTCCAGCGTGAAGATGATCGTGAAGCCCCACTCCATGATGCGGAACAGCTCGCCGTATTGCGCATTGAGCGAGGGCACGCTGTCGAGCATCACCACGGCGACACTGGCGAAGATCATCAGGATCAGGCCGATATCGAAGGCCTTGGCCGCCTTGGTGTCAGACTCGAAGATCCAGTGAAACAGCCGCGCGCGCAGGCGGCCCGTCGCGGGCTCGTAGTCGCTGGGGTGCGAGGGTGTCGCTGGGGGGCTTTGCGGAGTGCTGCCATATTCATTGGCAGGGCCCTGGCGTTCAGGCATGCAGGCTTCCTTGACGGGCGTGACGACGCCGGATGAATGTCAGGGCGTATCGGGGATGTCTCAGTGTGTGACCTTCAGTGACTGCCCGGCCGTTGTCCATCAGTCAGTGGTCTAGCGCCTGGTCGCTGGGCAGTCAGTGTCGTTTTGAGATTCAGCCGCGCAGCGTCGCGAGCAGTGACAGGCTGTGCTGGCCGAAGTCGCGAGTCGCCCAGTCCTGTGAGGCGTCGCCGTCGCTGCTTTCCAGCGCCTCGACCAGCGCCACCGCGTGGATATGGCCGGGATGCTGGCTGGCGGCCAGTCGTGATGCGAGGGCCGACAGGGCGGCCAGCGCATGCGCGTGCCACTTGAGGTCGTCTTTCGCCTGACGGTCGGCGTGGGCATCGAGCGCATCGATGGCGGCGGACAGCAGCGCGCCGGGGTCAGCGGTATCCAGCGTCTTCTCATGCCATTCGCCATCCCGCAGCGCCGCGCCGCGCTTGGCCTTGCTGGCATCCGCCGGGCGCAGTGCCAGGCGGCTGGCCAGTGAATCCGCCAGCTGCCAGAGCACGCCTTCTCTCGCCTCGGGGGCGAGTTCTTCGCCGCCGGTCAGCTCGAGCTCGATTTCCTGGATGGCCACTTCGCGGCCACTGGCCTTCACCGCGCCAAGGTCCAGCGCCATCTCGACGCCGACGGTGACCTGCTCGTCGCTGCGTGTCGCCTTGACGTCGATCTGCCAGGCATGGCGCTCGAAATCGGTGCTGAAGCTGGGCGCGAGTGCACTCAGCAGCTGCTCGCGGGCGCTGTCCTCCAGCGCCTGCAAGGGCGGCAGGTCACGCAGACCGTCGAGGTCGAGGTCGGTCTGGCCCTCGGGCAGCTCCCACTCCCATTCGCCGCGTGAATGTAGCCCGCCATGGCTCTCGCCGCTGGTCTTGAGCGTCTGGCGCAGGGTGCCCGTGCTGTTGGCATCCTCACCGCTCTGGCGCAGACGCAGCGCCATGCGCGCGCGCTCCAGCGCATGCTCGGGGGTGTCGAAGTAGGTGTTGGCCAGCCAGCGCCGCCTGGGGGGGGCCGTTGCCAGCTCTGCAATGCTCGTCAGTGTCTCCAGAATGGCATCGCGATCAATGACGGGTTGAGACAGTGCCAGTTTGAGTTCGATTTCCTGCGCCATGATGGGCACTCCCTGTACAGATGAAAGAAGACAGATGCTGACGGATGAGGATGACAGCGGCGCCAGGACCGCAGAGCCTCCGGCAAGCGTGGTGCATGGTGGTGAAGGCTCGTGTGTCTCATGCTCGCGCCTGGCCCGCGGCAAGGCAAGCACGGGGAGGGCGGAAGGGCATGCAGGATATCGGCCTGTCGGCAGAATCACACTTATATGACAGCATGATGACATTTAAGTGACAGCAATTGCCTGTCGTCACGTCCTTGGTTATATTACGAACAGTGGATAAAGCCAGCGACCACGGGTCCTGCCGCTACATGACAATCTCTCTTCTGGAATCCTTTGTGTTCCCCCGAACTGCCGCTGTTGTTGCGTAAATGACAACAGCATGGCGGTATCATGACGTTACGATGAAAGTTATGTGATCGTCACAAAGGCTTTGCTACACTCCGCGCGTCAATCCTTAACGCCGACGGCCACTATGGTAACGACCAACCCTTTCTCTTCGATGTTCGGGCGCTCGCCTTTCAAGGCGCTGCACACCCACATCATCAAGACCGACGAGTGCGCCCAGCACTTGCTGACCTTCTTCGACGCCTGCGAGCAGGGTGATTGGGAGCAGGCAGCCAGCATTCGCAAGACCATCAGCGGGCTGGAGCGTGAAGCGGACGAGTTGAAGACGCAGCTGCGTCTCAACCTGCCCAACTCGCTGTTCCTGCCGGTCTCGCGCTCCGACCTTCTCGAGCTGATCCATGTCCAGGATTCCATCGCGAATGTCACCAAGGACATCGCCGGGATCATGCTGGGTCGTCATATGCAGATACCCACCGCACTGGTGCCCGCCATGCGTGAGTATCTCAAGACTGCGGTCGAATCGGTCTGCCAGGCGCGTCGTGCGTTGGGTGAACTGGAAGACCTCGTCGAGTCCGGTTTCGGGCGCAACATGAGCGAGCTGGTCGACAAGCTGATCAACGAGCTGCATGAGCTCGAGAAGCAGTCCGACGAACAGCAGATCGCCATCCGCCAGACCCTGTTCTCGCTGGAAGCCAGTCTCCCGCCCGTCGATGTGATCTTCCTCTACAAGATCATCGATTGGGTCGGCGATGTGGCTGACCAAGCGGAAAAGGTCGGTACCCGACTGCAGATCCTGATGGCGCGCTGAGCGCCATCAGGACGTCCTGCCATCTGTCCAAGAGTCTTCTATGTCCATCATTGCTCAATACGGCGATGTGCTCGTCATTCTTGCCTGTCTGTTCGGTTTCTTCATGGCATGGGGTGTGGGTGCGAATGACGTCGCCAATGCCATGGGAACCTCGGTAGGTTCCAAGGCGATCACCATCAAGCAGGCGATCATCATCGCCGTGATCTTCGAATTTCTCGGTGCCTGGCTTGCCGGTGGTGAGGTGACTGACACCATCCGCAAGGGCATCATCGACCCGTCACTGCTGATCGAGAATCCGCAGTTCCTGGTCTACGGCATGCTGGCCTCGCTGCTGGCCGCCGGTATCTGGCTGCTGATCGCTTCCATGAAGGGCTGGCCGGTCTCGACTACCCACTCCATCGTCGGCGCCATCGTCGGCTTCTCCGCTGCGGGTCTGGGCGTGGATGCCGTCGAATGGACCAAGGTCGGTCAGATTGCGGCCTCCTGGCTGGTCTCGCCGCTGCTGGCGGGCTCCATCGCCTTCGTGCTGTTCAAGTCCGTGCAGACGCTGATCTTCGACAACGAAGACCCGTTCGCGGCCGCCAAGCGCTACGTGCCGATGTACATGTTCTTGGTCGGCTTCATCATCTCGATGGTGACCATGGTCAAGGGCCTCAAGCATGTCGGCCTGCACCTGAGCTTCGAATCCAGCCTGCTGCTGGCCGTCGTCATCGGCGCCATCGTGATGGGTATCGGCGTGCTGATGGAGCGCAAGGTCGCGCGTTCACGCCTCAAGGAGAAGAATCGCGCCACCGGTGACGACTTCGACTTCAGCGGCGTCGAGAAGGTATTCGGCCTGCTGATGATGTTCACCGCCTGTGCGATGGCCTTCGCCCACGGCTCCAACGACGTGGCCAATGCGGTCGGTCCGCTGGCGGCCATCATCAGCGTCGTCGACTCTGCCGGTCAGATCGGCGCCAAGGCGAGCATGCCGTGGTGGGTCCTCGTGCTGGGTGGCGGCGGTATCGTCGTCGGCCTGGTCACCTATGGTCGTCGCGTCATTGCCACTGTCGGCACCGGCATTACCGAGCTGACGCCGTCACGCGGCTTCGCGGCCACGCTGGCCGCCGCCTCGACCGTCGTGCTGGCCTCCGGCACCGGCCTGCCGATCTCCACCACCCACACCCTCGTCGGTGCGGTGCTGGGGGTGGGCCTGGCACGCGGCATGGCAGCGCTCAACCTGCGTGTCATCGGCACCATCGTGATGTCCTGGCTGATCACTCTGCCGGCCGGCGCGATCCTGTCGATCCTGTTCTTCTTCATGTTCAAGGGCATGTTCGGCTAAGCCGACGCATGATCCAGAGCTGAATTGGTAAAACAAGAAAGGCGACCTTCGGGTCGCCTTTCTCGTGTCTGACACATGGATGTCAGGGGGCACCGCTCGCCGTGCAGGCTGCGGCGCTGATATGATGATTCATGGGCATGCCTGACATGCCATTTTCCCTCTCTCCTGCCCGGAGCTGGCTCTTGAACACGCGTTTCCCCTTCGCGGACTGGTTTCGCAACTCCTCTCCCTATATCAATGCCCATCGTGGCCGCACCTTCGTCATTCTGATCGAGGGCGATGCCCTGTCCTCGTCACGACGAACGCAGTTGATACAGGATCTGGCGTTGCTGCATACCCTCGGCGTGAAGCTGGTGGTGGTGTTCGGGGTGCGCCCGCAGGTGGCCGAGGCGTTGCAGGCTGCCGGTATCGAGGCGGACCGCCATCAGGGCCGTTGGGTGGTGACGCGCGAGATTCTCGGCCATCTGGAGCAGCAGGTCGCCACGCTGCGTCTGCGCCTTGAGGCGAGTCTGTCCCAGGGGCTGCCCAATACGCCGCTGCATGGCGTGGAGCTCTCCGCCGTCTCCGGCAATCTGGTGATGGCCAAGCCGCTGGGCGTGCGTCATGGCGTCGACTTTCTGCATGGTGGCGAGGTGCGCCGCGTGCGCAGTGAGGCGATCCAGGGGCTGCTCTCGCAGCAGGCCATCGTCGTGCTGCCGCCGCTGGGCTATTCCAGCACCGGCGAGGTGTTCGATCTGGACGCCGCTGAGGTCGCCGAACATGCCGCCGTGGCGCTGGCCGCTGACAAGCTGATCCTGCTTGGCGAAGGGGAGGGCCTGTTCGGCGAAGACGGCGAGCTGCTGCGTCAGCTCAATCCGGAGGAAGCCGCGCTGATGGCGCCGCCCCGCGATGACGACAGTGAGCTGTCGCGCCACCTGGCCGCTGCCTGTGGCGCCGCACGGCGCGGCGTCGGGCGCACTCACCTGTTGAGCTGGCGCGACCGTGACGCCCTGCTGGGCGAGCTGTTCACCCGTGACGGCATCGGCACCATGATCACGCGTCAGGGCTATGAGCAGCTGCGCAAGGCGCGCCTCGAGGATGTCGGTGGCCTGCTGGCGCTGCTGGGGCCGCTGGAGCAGCGTGGCATCCTGGTGGCCCGCTCGCGGGAGCGTCTCGAACACGAGATCGACGACTATGTGGTGCTGGAGCGCGATGGCATGGTCATCGGGTGTGCGGCACTGCACCTCAGCCGTGACGCCGCCATGGGCGAGCTGGCCTGCGTGGCCGTGCATGATGACTATCGCCGCGGACAGCGCGGCGAGCAGCTGCTGGCCGAGATCGAGCTGCGCGCGCGTCGCGCCGGCGTCGAGCGTCTGTATGCGCTGACGACCCATACCGTCCACTGGTTCATCGAGCACGGTTTCGTGTCGGCCGGCCTGCAAGACCTGCCGCCCATGCGTCGCGAGGCCTACAACTCGGCGCGTAACTCCAAGGTATTGCTCAAGTCGCTCTAGTCACACCTCACTTGCCTGCCAGTGTGAATCGCCCGGAGAACACCCGCTGATGACCCCCTCGATGAGGGCTGATCAGTGGGTGTTCTTGCATAGGTGTCGCAGTTTTCCCTCACCCCTTGCGGGATTGTCTTGCAAAGGAGACGTTTCAAGACGTTGATTCAGAAGGGAAAAATAGCATGACCCGTATATGTGTTGGCAAATCGCGACGAATCGGCCAGTAAAACACGACTCTGTGTGCCGCCCTGGGCAACATTGGCATGCCTGTCGCCGTGATCGTCATTTCAAGTCATTGTTTTGTAATGTGTTTTCGCGTTTATGGCACGCCTTTGGCAATAGGTACCGTGAGCAAGAGATATGAGGCGCATCACCGGCCCCTTTCTCTGGCCTTCCAGCGATGACGGTACTCACTACCCTGTGCGCTCCGTGATCGCTGACAGGCCAAGCGTCTGCTCCACGCGATGTGTGACTTCAGGTTGCGATGAGACAGGTACGGCCCCTGGTGGGCATGGACAGTATCTTGAGGGCAAGGACGCCCGGGCAAGGATGCCCGAAACCGATGCGGTAGCCGGAGAGATTGGCTGCCGTCATCCCCGAATTGACGATCGAGGCGGGCAAGTCGGCAAGCCATCCGACTCGATCATCCACATTGCGATGTGTTGCCCCCTGCTTCACATCCGATAGGGAGCGCGGACGCTGTCCGGCGTGAACGTCAACTGACCTGGAACGACCACCAGGTGACGTTCTTTTCTCCCGGGACTGACAGGCAGACCACCTGTCAGGCCCGCCAATCACGTAGTGCCTCTGGTCTCCAGGTACCAGAGGCACCACGTGATGACTGACCCTTCAGTTCCCTGCGTACTTGGGGCCGGCTATGCCGGCCCTCTTTTTTTGTGCGTCTAGCGCTGAATGGGCAACAATTTCATGCGAAACGTTGCCAATGGGGCGGTTTGTCTCGTGGCGGCGTATTGATTTGAATAAGAGTCGTATTTATTAACGAACTGGCAACCGCGATGGACGCTGGTGAACTCTGGTATTCTAGGAAGACGTGATTCGATGATGACCACCCCTTTCTTGCATAGAGTTCTTTCCATGGCCTCCACAGTGTCACGACGCTGGCGTCCCCGCTCGCTGCCGCAGCTGGTTCTGATGGCATTTCTGGTGGTGATGCTGCCGATTGCCGTGCTCATGTTTCAAGCAGGGCAGGCGCTGTCGGAGTTGTCGGAACTGGCGGATGTCAGTGCCCGCCAGGCTGTCGACCAGACCCGCCGCGCCCGCACGCTGACCAATCTCGCCGTCGAGATGGAGCGTAGCGCCCGCCAGTACGCCGTGCTGGAAAACCCTGATCTGATGAAGATCTACGCCGACAAGGCCAACAGCTTCCGCACCTTGCTGGATGAGCAGGCGCGGCTGTTGGGCGAGGGCGACCCTCGCGTCAGCGAGTTGAAGGCGACGCTGTCACAGCTCGAGCGCATGCCCGAGATGAGCGTCGACCAGGTCAGTCGCCATCTGGAAGACTTCGGGCCCTTCTCGATCCAGGCCAGCGGCCTGCTCAACTCCACGCGTGAACTTGTCGATGCGCGTATCGAAGGCATCCGCGCCCGCGCCTCTCAGGTCAAGAATCAGCTGTGGTGGCAGACCGCCGCGCTGGTCTCCATCAGTCTGCTGTTGATGCTGTTCTTCACCTGGCTGATCATCCGTCCCATCCGGCAGCTGGAGCGCCGCATCAATGGCCTGGGTAGCGGCACCGACAGCGAGCGACCCATCGTCATCAAGGGGCCGGCGGAGCTGGTGCAGCTGGGCGAGCGTCTCAACTGGCTGTCGACGCGTCTGGATGAGCTCGAGGAGCAGAAGCAGCAGTTCCTGCGTCACATGTCGCATGAGCTCAAGACCCCGCTGGCCAGCATCCGTGAAGGCACCGGCCTGCTGATCGACGAGGTCGCCGGGCCGCTGAGTCCGCACCAGACCGAGATTCTTGGTCTGCTGGATGACTCCAGCAAGGAATTGCAGAAGCTGATCGAGCAACTCCTCGACTACAATCTGCTGCAGCACAATCAGGGCCTCGAACAGAGCCGCTTCGATGTGCATGAAGTGTTCAAGGAAGTGCTGGCGAAACATCGCCTGGCACTGGAAAAGAAGGGCATGCGCGTGCATCTTCCGCCTGCCAGCCTCAGTTGGGAGGCGGACAGGCCGCGTACCGGGCGTATTCTCGACAACCTGATCTCCAATGCCATCGCCTACGGCGAAGACAGCGGTGACCTGTGGTTGAGAGCCCGCAAGGAGCGTCGCAAACTGATCATCGAAGTCGCCAACAGCGGTGAACCCATCGCCGCCCAGGACCGTGACCACCTGTTCAAGCCCTTCTATCAGGGCGCGGTGAAGCGCAAGGGCCCGCTCAAGGGCTCCGGCATCGGTCTCTCGGTCGCCGCTGACAGCGCCCGCGCCCAATTTGGTCAATTGGCGCTGGTGGATGACCCCAAGGCGGATGTCTGCTTCCGGCTGACATTGCCGACACCGAGTCGCTCGCTGACGTCAGGGGAAGGCAGCGAGCATGAACCGCAGGCAGACAGGGATGCCGCCGGAGCGGATCAGCAGTCCACACCACATGAAATGGCGTCATTGAACGCCATCAAGCACGCAAGGAACTGAAGTGATGAAGGGTCAACGACTACTGATGCGCCTGGCTGCAGGCGTGTTGCTCAGTACGCTTAGCGCCTGTGGCGCCCTGACCAATATCACCATGCCGGGCAGCGAGCCGGAAGTGGTCAGCCCGAGTGTGCGGGAGAGCTGCTATGGCGCCGGCGACCTGCCGGACTTCACCGGCGAGGACTGCCTGCTGGATGAATGGGTCGCCTTCGCGCTGCAGGCCCAGCGTGGCAACAGCGGCTGGCGTGAAAGCACCCTGTTGCAGCTGGAAGGCAACCGCCACGACCGTCGTCTCGCGCGTGCCATCGTGCTCAGCTGGGGCGATGAATCGGACTGGGAGCTGGCCTCCGACCTCTACAAGGCGGACCTGCCCACCGCCCCGAGCCGCCTGCAGCCGCTGCTTCGTCAGTGGCTCAATGGCCTCGAGGAGCGTCGCGGTCTGATCGCCGAGCGTGACAAGAATGACGGTGCCCGTCGCAAGCTCAGCGCCGAGAACGCCCAGCTGACCAAGAAGCTGGAAGCCTTGACGGCCATCGAAGAATCGATCAATTCGCGCCGCCAGAGCACGCCCTGAATCCTCAGCGGCAGACTCTGGCCACGACCCTGTCACTCAATCCCCGCGATTGCATGACGCAAGACTGTGCGGCCCCGACGTCGATGTCCCAGGCCCTCGGGTGTCGCAAGGAGAGTTAGTGTGAAATACGCACAAGCGCATATTCTGCTCGTCGATGATGATGCGAGCCTGCTCAAGCTGCTCGGCATGCGTCTCGAAAGCCGTGGCTTCAAGGTCACGACGGCCAGCAGTGGCCGCGAGGCGCTCAGCCGTCTCGAAGCCGCACGTCCAGACCTGGTCCTGTCCGACCTGCGCATGGATGAAATGGATGGCATGGCCCTGTTCGGTGAGCTGCAGAAGCGTCAGCCGGGCATGCCCGTCATCCTGCTGACCGCACACGGCTCCATCCCTGATGCCGTCAGTGCCACCCGTCAGGGCGTGTTCAGCTTCCTGACCAAGCCGGTCGACAAGGACGAGCTGTTCGCCGCCATCGATGAGGCGCTGGCCCAGGCGCCGCCCGTAAAGGAGGGTGACGATGCCTGGCGCGCTGGCATCATCACTCGCTCCCCGCAGATGGAGCAGATTCTCGAGCAGGCGCGCATGGTGGCGGCATCCGATGTCAGCGTGCTGGTCACCGGCCCGTCCGGTTCGGGCAAGGAGCTGATGGCCAAGGCCATCCACAACGCCAGCCCGCGCGCCTCGCGTCCCTTCGTCGCCATCAACTGTGGCGCGCTGCCGGAGCAGCTGCTGGAAAGCGAACTGTTCGGTCACGCCAAGGGCTCGTTCACCGGCGCGGTCAGCGCCCACCAGGGCCTGTTCCAGGCGGCGGACGGCGGCACCCTGTTCCTCGACGAGATCGGCGACATGCCGCTGTCGCTGCAGGTCAAGCTGCTGCGGGCACTGCAGGAACGTCAGATTCGCCCGCTGGGCTCCACCACCTCGGTGCCCATCGATGTGCGCATCATCTCCGCCACGCACCGCAATCTCGACAAGGCGATGCACGACGGCGACTTCCGCGAAGACCTCTACTACCGCCTCAACGTGGTCAATCTGAAGCTGCCCGCCCTGCGCGAGCGTGCCGAGGATGTGCCGCTGCTGGCCAAGTATCTGATCAGCCAGGCCGCCGCGCGCCACAAGCCGTTCGTGAAGGGCTTCTCGCCGGAAGCGCTCAACCTGCTGGCCTCCAGTGCCTGGCCGGGCAACGTGCGTCAGCTGGTCAACGTGGTCGAGCAGTGTGTCGCCCTGACCAGCTCCTCGATGATTCCGGAAGCATTGGTCTCCCAAGCGCTGGCCGCGGAAGAGAACGCCTTGCCGTCCTTCTCCGAGGCGCGTGCCGGTTTCGAGCGCAGCTATCTGATCAAGGTGCTGAAGATCACCGAAGGCAACGTGACCCAGGCGGCGCGTATCGCCGGACGTAACCGCACCGACTTCTACAAGCTGCTGGGACGACATGATCTGGAGCCGGGCGTGTTCAAGCCGGGCGCCGAGCAGGGACCGCCTGACTTCTAGGTTTATCGCGTCCGAAGCCACGCGAAAGGCGTAAGGTCAAAAGCGGCCCACAGCTTCTTGCAAGCCCACGCGCGTAAAGCGTGAGTGCAAAAGCGGCTTGGTGTATCGGACGTGAAGCGCTCATGAAAAAGCCCCGTTACCTGTTCAGGTAGCGGGGCTTTTTGCGTCTTGTTCTCGTCATGCCGAGGCAAGGCAGGGGATCAGGGGCGCGGCTTGTAGCGGCGTTTGACCTCGACGGCGAGGCGGCCTTCGCCGAGGCGGATCGAGAGCATCTCGCCGGGCTGGGTCTGGTGGGCGGCGCGAATCACCTTGCTGTCGCCGGGTGCCGGCGTCTGGCTGCCGACACGCTCGACGATGGCGTAGCCACGGTTGAGCACATTGAGCGGGCTGACTGCATTCAGCGCGCGCATCGCGCCTTCCAGGCGCTCACGATCAGCGGCCAGGCGACGTGGCAGGGCGTTGTTGAGGCGCGGGGTCAGCATCGCCAGTTGCTGACGATGGCGCTGGATATCGCGCGCGGGGCTGGCCTGCTGCAGGCGGCGGGTCAGCTGATCGGCCTTCTGCTGCTCACTGGTCATGCGCATGCGCACTGCGGTGTGCAGGCGGCGTTCCAGCTCGCGGGCACGCTGGCGCTGGGTTTCCAGCTCACGCGCCGGATGACGCAGGCGCGAGCGGGCATGATCCAGCCGCTGCGCCGCCTGATCGAGGCGGGCACGCTGCGCGCGCCACAGGCGCTGCTTGAGGGCGGTCAGTTGCTGCACCTGGGCGCGTTGGTCCGGGTACAGCGCCTCGGCAGCAGCAGAGGGCGTCGGCGCGCGCAGGTCGGCGGCCAGCTCCGCCAGGGTGGTGTCGGTCTCGTGGCCGATGGCGGCCACCACCGGCAGGCGCGAGTGGAAGATGGCGCGCGCCAGATGCTGATCATTGAAGGCCCACAGGTCTTCCAGGCTGCCGCCGCCACGCGTGATCAGCAGCGCATCACAGTCGCTGTCGCGATTGGCCATCGCCACCGCGCGAATCAGCTGCGGCACCGCCTGCGGCCCCTGCACGGCGACCGGCAACACGCTCAGATGCGCCTGCGGCCAGCGCTTGCGCGTCACCGCGATCACGTCCTGCAGCGCCGCGCCGGTGGCGGAGGTGATCACGCCCAGATGGCGCGGCGGATGGGGCAGGGCGCGCTGATTGGCGAACACGCCCTCGGCCGCCAGTTGCTCCCTCAGGCGTGCCAGTCGCGCCAGCCACTCCCCCAGCCCCGCCTGCTGCAACGCCTCGACGATCAGCTGATAGTCGCCACGCGCCTCGAACAGCGACACCTTGGCGCGCACCCGCACCCGATCGCCATCCCTGGGTTTCTCGCGCAGAAACTGGGCGCGGCTCTTGAACAGCGCACAGCGCACCTGGGCGTTGTCATCCTTGAGCGTGAAGTAGCAGTGGCCGGAGCGCGGCTGCGAAAAGCCCGAGATCTCCCCCTCGATCCAGAGCTCCCCCAGGCCTCGCTCCAGCAGGCCCTTGGCCTCGCGGTTGAGCTGGGTCACGCTGATGGCGTTGGCGGCAGACGAGGTTTCGAACACGCGACATTCCTTGTGCTGGAGCTGACGGGGAGCTTGAGTGAGGGCGACTATTGAAGTTGTGAAGCACTGAAGCTTGTGAAGTGAACAAGACAATGATGCCACAGGCGAGAAGCGAGAGACGATCCAAAGCGATCCTCGGGATGCGCTGGCCGGCACCCAGCAAGGCTCGGCTCTGGCAAGGTGACTCACCGCCCGCCAGCCCGCAGGCCGCGCCATCCGTGGCTTTAGTTGACCAGATGGTTAGTGTCGTCGGGACGTGAAGTTGCGAGTTTGATAGCCTGCGACGTTTGTCTCGGGCGGGGCGAATGGGTTATCATGGGTGATTACCTCGCAGCAACCGCTAGAACCGTAGTCATGGCGCCTGTCCATCGGGCCCTGCACTGCGGCTTTCGCGCATCCCTCATAAACTGCTACTGGGCGTTCGACATGCTACGTATAGCGCAAGAAGCTCTGACGTTTGATGACGTTCTTCTCGTCCCCGGCTACTCCGAGGTCCTCCCCAAGGACGTCAGCCTGAGATCACGTCTCACACGCGACATCAGCGTCAATATCCCGCTTATCTCCTCTGCGATGGATACCGTCACCGAAGCTCGCCTGGCCATCGCCATGGCGCAGGAAGGTGGTGTCGGCATCATCCACAAGAGCATGAGCATCGCCCAGCAGGCCGCGGAAGTCCGCAAGGTCAAGAAGCACGAAAGCGTCATCGTGCGTGACCCGGTCACTGTCAGCCCGAAGGCCAAGATCCAGGATCTGCTGGCAATGTCCGAGGAGCATGGCTACTCCGGCTTCCCGGTGGTCGAGGGCGAATACCTGGTCGGCATCGTGACCGGTCGCGACATGCGCTTCCAGCCTGACTTCAGCGATACCGTCGCCGGCATCATGACCGGCCGCGAGAAGCTGGTCACCGTGCTGGAAGGCACGCCGCTGGACCAGATCAAGGCCAAGCTGCAGGAAAGCCGTATCGAGAAGATGCCGATCGTCGATGAAGAGTTCCGCCTGCGCGGCCTCGTCACCGTTCGCGACATCGAGAAGGTCAAGACCTACCCGAACGCGGCAAAAGACAGCAACGGCAGCCTGCTGGTCGGCGCCGCCGTCGGCACAGGCCCGGAAACCCCCGACCGCGTCGCTGCACTGGCCGAAGCCGGCGTTGACGTCATCGTCGTCGACACCGCTCACGGTCACTCCAAGGGCGTGATCGACCGCGTCGCCTGGGTCAAGGAGCACCACCCGAAGATTCAGGTCATCGGTGGCAACATCGCGACCGCTGAAGCCGCCATCGCCCTGGCAGAAGCCGGCGCAGACGGCGTCAAGGTCGGTATCGGCCCGGGTTCCATCTGCACCACGCGTATCGTCGCCGGTGTCGGTGTGCCGCAGATGAGCGCCGTCGCCAACGTCGCGGCCGCCATGGCCAAGTACGACGTGCCGGTCATCGCCGATGGCGGTATCCGCTTCTCCGGTGACATCGCCAAGGCCATCGCCGCAGGCGCCAGCATCGTCATGATCGGCGGCCTGCTCGCCGGGACAGAAGAAGCGCCGGGCGAAGTCGAGCTGTTCCAGGGTCGTACCTACAAGGCGTATCGCGGCATGGGTTCCATGGGCGCCATGTCCCAGACCCAGGGTTCCAGCGACCGTTACTTCCAGGACAAGAATGCCGGCGTCGAGAAGCTGGTACCGGAAGGCATCGAAGGCCGCGTGCCCTACAAGGGCATGATGAGCGCCATCGTGCACCAGCTGATGGGCGGCCTGCGTGCCTCCATGGGCTACACCGGTAGCCAGACCATCGAAGAGATGCGCACCGTGCCGCAATTCGTGCAGATCACCGGTGCCGGCTTCGCCGAATCCCACGTCCACGACGTGCAGATCACCAAGGAAGCGCCCAACTATCGGCGCGACTGATACATAGCGAAGCGCGACGCAAAGCGGGAGCCCAACACGGGTTCCCGCTTTGCTTGGGTCGAACGAACTTTCGGTATCGGCTACCCTCGACGCCAGATTGTTTCGGCCCTGCGCTCCCTCGCAGCTCCGAAGCGGGTCTCACGACTCCCCAATGAGAGACTGAAGATGCAAGACATCCATTCCCACAAGATCCTGATCCTCGATTTCGGTTCCCAGTACACACAGCTGATCGCGCGTCGCGTGCGTGAGCTGGGCGTGTTCTCCGAGGTGCGTGCCTTCGACATCACCGAAGAAGAGATCCGCGAGTACAACCCCAACGGCATCATCCTGGCCGGTGGCCCGGAATCCGTCACCGAGCTGGACTCGCCGCGTGCGCCTGAGTGCGTGTTCGAGATGGGTCTGCCGGTGTTCGGCATCTGTTACGGCATGCAGACCATGGCCGAGCAGCTCGGCGGCAAGGTCGAAGGCTCCAACATGCGCGAATTCGGCTATGCCCAGATTCGTGTCGACGGTGAGTCCGCGCTGTTCAAGGACATCAAGGACCACCTGGACGACGAAGGCCGCCCGCTGCTCGACGTCTGGATGAGCCACGGTGACAAGGTCGCGCAAGTCCCGGAGACCTTCACCGTCACCGCCTCCACCCCGAGCTGCCCGATCGCCGCCATGGCGTGGGAAGAGAAGCAGTTCTACGGCGTGCAGTTCCACCCGGAAGTCACCCACACCCTGCAGGGCCAGCGCATCCTCGAGCACTTCGTGATCGAGATCTGCCAGTCCGAGCGTCTGTGGACTCCGGCCAAGATCATCGAAGACCTCACGGATCGCGTTCGCGCTCAGGTCGGTGACCGCAAGGTGCTGCTCGGCCTGTCCGGCGGCGTCGACTCCTCCGTGGTCGCGGCGCTGCTGCACAAGGCCATCGGCGACCAGCTGACCTGCGTCTTCGTCGACAACGGCCTGCTGCGCAAGAAGGAAGGCGACCAGGTCATGGAAACCTTCTCTCGCCACATGGGCGTGAAGGTCATCCGTGTTGACGCCGAAGACCTCTTCCTCGGCAAGCTGGCTGGCGTCAGCGACCCGGAAGCCAAGCGCAAGGCCATCGGCAACACCTTCATCGAAGTGTTCGATGCCGAAGCCGCCAAGCTCAAGGATGTCGACTTCCTCGCTCAGGGCACCATCTACCCGGACGTGATCGAATCCGCTGCCAGCAAGACCGGCAAGTCTCACGTCATCAAGTCCCACCACAATGTCGGCGGCCTGCCGGACGACATGAAGATGGAACTGGTCGAGCCGCTGCGCGAGCTGTTCAAGGACGAAGTCCGCAAGGTCGGCCTCGAACTCGGCCTGCCCTACGACATGGTCTACCGTCACCCCTTCCCGGGGCCGGGTCTGGGCGTGCGTATCCTCGGTGAAGTGAAGAAGGAATACGCAGATATCCTGCGTGAAGCCGACGCCATCTTCATCGAAGAGCTGCACAACTTCGACTGGTACCACAAGACCAGCCAGGCGTTTGCCGTCTTCCTGCCGGTCAAGTCCGTCGGCGTCGTCGGCGATGGCCGTCGTTACGAGTGGGTCATCGCCATTCGTGCCGTCGAGACCGTCGACTTCATGACTGCCCGCTGGGCGCACCTGCCGTATGAGCTGCTGGAGAAGGTCTCCAACCGCATCATCAACGAGCTGGAGCACGTCTCGCGCGTCACCTATGACGTCAGCAGCAAGCCGCCGGCCACCATCGAGTGGGAATGATCGCCTGACGATCCCCCCTCGCTGAGCTGACGCAGCGTTCTGTCTTGACGGTCTCTTGAGCTGATCGAGACGAGAACGCAGCAAGCAAAAAGCCCTTCTGGCCATTGGCTGGAAGGGCTTTTTTGTGGGCGCGATTCAGGAAACGCTTACCGCCTTGTTTACTCCAGCTCGGCTCACTCCTGCTTGGCTGGCGCCTGCCTGGCCTTGCGTAGATCGAGCCGGACGCCGTGGGCGGAGTGGAAGAAGCCGAAGTCGGCCAACAGGCGGGTGTCGCCTGCGGGAGTTTGCCATTCGACTTCGGCGCGGTGATTGCGGACTTCGTGCATCACGGCGTCGTACTTCAGCAGCAGTGAGTCCAGATCGGCTTGCTCGGTCTTCACATTCCATTGAGTGACGACCAGCAGGTAGTCGCCGAGTTGTGGCTGATAGGTGGAGGTGAGATGCGCCTCGGTGAGCGTCAGCGGTAGCGCGTCGCCATCCTTGGAGAGTGCCAGATGCTGATTGAGATAGTCGCTGAGTTGATCTGTCAGCGTCTGCGCCAAGGGAGCATCGGGCTTGGCGTCACCCAGCGCTGCCAGTTGTGGCGCTGCGATCAGCAGGTCTTCACGCGGGAACTGGAGAGTGAGCTTGAGCGTGTGCTGCGGCTGCTGCTGGAAGATGAGCGTGCTGCCGGGCAGGGCATGGGCGTGAGCCGACTGGATGATGCCCATGCCGCTGACACCCATGCCGCTGATTCCCGTGGCAATACCGCCGATCATCACCGCGAGCGTGAGCAGCGCCGCGCGCCACGGCGAGCTGCGGGTCATTCGCTCTGGCCGCCGTAGTCGTCGGTGCGGTCACGCCATACCGAGTGCGGATGGTTGCCGACCTTGTCGGTGGACTTGTTGGACTGCAACGAGAATTCGATCCACAGCGACGGGCCGTGTATGCGCACATAATCGTTTTCGGCGCTGACCTGCGGCGTGCCGGAGAAGCCGAGATAGGTCTCGGGAAGCTCGGAGGTGTACTTCTCCATGTAGGCCGCGGCTTCGGGGGCGGAGATGTCGTCCACATAGGTTTCGATGGCCGTCAGCAGCAGCGCTCGCTGGTCATCATCCAACTCGGAGACCGGCAGGCCTTCATAGCTTTCGGGGATGGCATCGTCGGCCTGGGGGCCAGCGAGGATATCGCGGTAGGTGCCTGCCAGCGTGGCCTCGGCCTTCTGGTCATCGGAGAGCGAGCTCAACAGGGTGGCGAAGGCATCGCGCTCCTGGGTCAGCGGCTCGTTCACCCGGCCGTTCATCTCGAAATAGGGGAAGGGTTCTACACCACGGAAGGAGGGCGTGGCACCGGCCAGCTTGCCGTCGGTATAGGTGTTGGCGAAGGCCATGTGGTGGCCACCGTAGTACAGCTCCCAGGTGCCGGTCTCGCCGGGCGTGCCGAGGAAGGCGAACTTGGTGTTGTAGGAGGAGTAACCGGCCTTGTAGTCGGTGCTGACGGTGTTGATGTAGTCATCGGCGTTGAGCGTCTGGAGCATCTCGTCGAAGCCTTCATCGGGCGCGTGGCCGGTGGCTTCCAGCATGATGGCTTTGACGAGGCCGCGCTGCTTGATGTTCAGCTCGCCCAGCAGCACGCCGGGGCGTTTCGGGAAGGCGCCAGCGGGCAGATTGCTCCAGTTCTCGGCCTCAGCGAGGGAGTAGTCATGCTGGAGGTTCTGCAGGATGTCGTCGTCGGAGATATCCGCCTTGAGCAGATCAATCAGGCACAGCATGCGCGCATAACCGGGTGTGTCGCCGCACTCGGCGGCGCTCTCGGGGATGGGCACGCTCTGCATCTGGGTGCTGGTGTCGCCCATGCGCGCGCGCAGCGCCTCGCTCAGCGCCTGGTCTTCCGCTGACATCGGCGGCGGGCCATCGTGATCGGGCGGCGGCCCATCGTGCCCTTGCTGTGCGAGGACGGGGAAGGACAGGAGCGCGGCCAGCGCGGCTCCTCCGGTCACTGCGAGACGTCGGGACATCGATGGGCCTATTTTCCGGGGACAGGAGGAAAACCTTAGCCCGCCTGACGTCGAGCAGGAAGCCTTCGCCAGATGATTTCTTTGTGCACATGCGGTGGGCTGTGCGTCGGCTGGCGACGACAGCCACGGGCCATGTCACGGCTCACGCCAGTGTCAGGTCACCGTCGTATTCGAAGCACCTTTCCTCGCCGGTGACGGGGTCAATGAACTCGAATCCCTTGGAGAGCAGCTGCAGGGGGCGCGCGTAGTCATCCGGCGAGAGCGGTTGCAGCACGGGGTAGTAGCGGTCATTCAGAATCGGCCAGCCCAGCGTCTGCATGTGCACGCGTAGCTGGTGGGTTCTGCCGGTGACAGGATGCAGCTCGAACAATGCCTGGCGGTCTGTCTGCTGCACGCAGCGAATCACCGAGTGGCTGTTGGCCGCGCCGTCGGTGACATGAATGCGGAAGCGTTGCTCGCTCTGCTCGAGACGATTCTTCACCTCCCACTGCTGGCCCACCAGGGACTCATCGCTGTGGGTCTCCGCGATGGCCTGATAGGTCTTGTGGATATTCCGCGACTTGAACAGCTGATGATAGAGGGGGCGCGTGTCGGGATTGACGGAGCACAGCACCAGCCCCGCCGTGACCCTATCCAGGCGATGCACCGCCTGCAGCGCCTCTATCCCGGTGCGCTTGCGCAGTCGCTGCTGCAGGCACTCATTCACGTACAGGCCGCCGGGTGTCACCGGCAGAAAATGCGGCTTGTAGGCCACCAGAATGTGCTCATCCTGATAGAGAATCCGCTCCGCGAAGGGGATGCTCGGCTCGCTTGCCACCTCGCGGTAATAGAACACGCGTAGATGTGGCTGGTAGGGCGACTCTGGCGTAATCCGCGAGCCATCATCGCGATGCACCTTGCCCTCGGCCATGCGCTCGCGCCAGCGTGACTCGGCAATCGCCGGAAACTTGAGCAGCAGATACTCCAGCACCGTCGTCACACCGGGATTGACCTGAGGCAGGCTCAGCTTGGAAGGACGCGCGGAAATGGACATGGAAGGCCTGAGGTTGGGAGGAGCGGCTTGAGGGAGCCATTGTACAGGGTGAGGTGGAGAGCGGCGTTGTCAGTATTTTTGTCGCTGTTATAGGTAGGGAGAGCTGGGGAAGAGGTCTGTTCAAGGCTCTGAGATACAACATAAAAAAAGCCCTCCCGGCGTCGCCGGGAGGGCTTTTTCATGCGTCTTGCGGACTACGTTCACCGATGGGTTGATCTGCGGGGCTCTACTGAGATCAGACCGTTACATCGGGTGTTGCTCTTCTTCGTAGAGCTCGGCCTTGGCGTCGCGTAGGACA
>ERZ1673962.55-NODE-55-length-97252-cov-146.454273_pt1 | contig 97252 bp, 104 predicted proteins | sample MGYA00580188_ERZ1673962 | MGnify/ENA primary metagenome ERZ1673962 (study PRJEB41334, sample SAMN05608104) | rock metagenome | biome: terrestrial subsurface; feature: shale formation; material: shale | place: USA: Pennsylvania ...
CTGAAGGCAGGTCATCCAGTAGCGCAGCGTTCGAGGTTGGTTATGAAGGTGCTTCACACTTTGCAAGAGACTACCTACGCATGTTTGGCAAACTGCCTGGCAAGGATCGGCTAGAAACCGGCAGACCGCGTCGCCAGGAGTAACGCCGATTGCGGCTAGATGCGGGAAGGATGCCTCCTCCATCTAACGTTTCTGCCGATAGCCCTAATAGTCAGCTATCGGCCATCAGCGGACGCAGGGAGGACTTTCCGCAACCGGCCGTTCGATGCGGCACCGATGGCCTTCGCGCAGGGGTAGTGAATCCGCCAGGATTGACTTGCGCTGCCCTACCTCTCACTAGTGAGGGGCGGCAGCGCATCAAGCGGTGAGCGCACTCCGGCACCGCCAACTTTCAGCACATGCGTGTAAATCATCGTCGTAGAGACGTCGGAATGGCCGAGCAGATCCTGCACGGTTCGAATGTCGTAACCGCTGCGGAGCAAGGCCGTCGCGAACGAGTGGCGGAGGGTGTGCGGTGTGGCGGGCTTCGTGATGCCTGCTTGTTCTACGGCACGTTTGAAGGCGCGCTGAAAGGTCTGGTCATACATGTGATGGCGACGCACGACACCGCTCCGTGGATCGGTCGAATGCGTGTGCTGCGCAAAAACCCAGAACCACGGCCAGGAATGCCCGGCGCGCGGATACTTCCGCTCAAGGGCGTCGGGAAGCGCAACGCCGCTGCGGCCCTCGGCCTGGTCCTTCAGCCACCATGCCCGTGCACGCGACAGCTGCTCGCGCAGGCTGGGTGCCAAGCTCTCGGGTAACATCAAGGCCCGATCCTTGGAGCCCTTGCCCTCCCGCACGATGATCGTGCCGTGATCGAAATCCAGATCCTTGACCCGCAGTTGCAAACCCTCACTGATCCGCATGCCCGTTCCATACAGAAGCTGGGCGAACAAACGATGCTCGCCTTCCAGAAAACCGAGGATGCGAACCACTTCATCCGGGGTCAGCACCACCGGCAAGCGCCGCGACGGCCGAGGTCTTCCGATCTCCTGAAGCCAGGGCAGATCCGTGCACAGCACCTTGCCGTAGAAGAACAGCAAGGCCGCCAATGCCTGACGATGCGTGGAGACCGAAACCTTGCGCTCGTTCGCCAGCCAGGACAGAAATGCCTCGACTTCGCTGCTGCCCAAGGTTGCCGGGTGACGCACACCGTGGAAACGGATGAAGGCACGAACCCAGTGGACATAAGCCTGTTCGGTTCGTAAGCTGTAATGCAAGTAGCGTATGCGCTCACGCAACTGGTCCAGAACCTTGACCGAACGCAGCGGTGGTAACGGCGCAGTGGCGGTTTTCATGGCTTGTTATGACTGTTTTTTTGTACAGTCTATGCCTCGGGCATCCAAGCAGCAAGCGCGTTACGCCGTGGGTCGATGTTTGATGTTATGGAGCAGCAACGATGTTACGCAGCAGGGCAGTCGCCCTAAAACAAAGTTAGATGCTTTGCTGTGCGCACAAATTTCGGCCAGCAACAAGACTGTTTTTTTTCTTAAATCGAACCTAAAATTTCTTCGCGGAACTCCATGGAGAAATATTTTGAAAATTTGGTTATTTCTGGCTACGTCCATTATTTCTGAGGTCATTGCAACCTCTGCGCTCAAGTCTAGTGAGGGCTTTACTAGGTTAGTACCGTCTTTTATCGTCGTAGCGGGATACGCTGCTGCTTTTTATTTCCTGTCGCTGACACTCAAATCGATTCCTGTTGGAATCGCCTACGCAGTTTGGTCGGGCCTCGGGATCGTCTTGGTCACTGCGATTGCATGGGTTTTGCATGGTCAAAAACTAGATATGTGGGGATTTGTTGGTGTCGGCTTCATTATCAGCGGCGTTGCTGTGCTCAACTTGCTATCTAAGGCAAGTGTTCACTAAAACGGTCGCATCTAACCATTCCGTCGAGAGGGACCGCCCACAAGCTGCGCTTGCGGGTTCCCTTCGCGGCTTCGCCGCTACGGCGGCCCCTCACGTCAAACGTTGAACGACAGCTTTCCCAAAAGCTCTACGGCTGCTCTGGGTCGACACCGGTAATCGGATCGTTGCCGCACTGAACAGCGCCCCGTTCCAGGTCGCCTCCATTTATGCGGCTGAACCGAGGGAGAGCAGCTTTACGCCGTCTGGCCGCAGTTCGCCCTTGGGCGACACGTGCCGGTAGAGCGTCTGCCGGGTAATCCCGAGTTCTTCGCAGAGATCGCCCACCTTGGTTTCCGGTTGCCCCATGCTGGCCATCGCCAGGCGTAGCTTGGCGGCGGTCATCTTGAAGGGGCGCCCCCCTTTCCTGCCGCGAGCGCGCGCCGAGATAAGTCCAGCGACTGTTCGCTCGGAAATCAACTCACGCTCGAACTCGGCCAGCGCGGCAAAAATACCGAACACAAGCTTGCCGGCGGCAGTCGTCGTGTCGACCGCCGCACCGTGACCGGTCAGGACCTTCAGGCCCACGCTACGCGCAGTTAGGTCGTGCACGGTGTTGATCAGGTGGCGCAGATCACGGCCAAGCCGATCGAGCTTCCACACGATCAGCGTGTCCCCTTCACGAAGCGCCTTCAGGCAAGCAGCCAACCCTGGGCGATCATCGCGCCTGCCCGAGGCCAGATCCTCGTAAAGGTGCGCAAGGCTCACACCAGCGGCGATGAGCGCATCGCGTTGCAAATTGGTGGACTGGGATCCGTCCGCCTTCGATACCCGCATGTAGCCGATCAGCACCTTTTCACCCGTCACGTATACGTTCGATTATGTGACAGTGTGAGCCGGAAAGCTCTATCCGTCAAAATTTGTCACTTAACCCGTCATTTTGTTTAAGACATGCAAAGGGTGCATCAGGCAGGTAATGTGACAGAAATTCCGGCGGGATGCCTTCCTTCACGAAGGTGGCGCGCAACCGTTCCAAGGAAGCGGGATCGCGCCGACCATAGGAAGCCAACGCGAACAGCGAGCGTGCCGTCTCGGGGTTGTGTCGCGCTTCAATGATGGCCTCGTCGATGGCCTGGACTGCACGCTGCCAGTGATTGATGGGCTCGGGCTTCGGCGCTTTCGTCGGCAGGCCACTGGTGAACCCGGTTTGGGGCTCGGACCAGAATAGCTTTGCCTGCTCGCCTGGCGGGCTGATGTCCCTCACCTCAATCAAGCTGATTGCCGTTGCCGCCGCCTCCAGCATCTGTAACCGTACTATCGGATTCAGGGTTTCATACGGTCGCCACAGACTTTGCCCAGCACGCAGCGGATGCCCGCAGCCTTCCCAGACTTGGCGGGGATACCCCGCGCAGGTTCCGCACGCGGAAAGCGGGGTGTTCAGCTCATCGAGCAGCGTGCGAAGAAGTCGAAACCACAATCCGGCGTGGATGCGTCGGCGCGGCAGCTCCACGTGACCGGTTGTCAGTGCCTGCCAGGTACGCTGGTCCATCGCCGCAATCGCGTCGCTGGCGGTGCGCGGTTCGGCGTCGGCGTTCTCCCAGCCGAGAAACCGCCCTGGCACGCCCCAATAGGATTCCAGCCAGCAGCCATGCAGCGGGCAGCTCAGCATCAGGGGCAGCTTCCACGCGAGCAGTACGGCTTGGTTCTCCGGATCGCTCAGGCAGAGCGGACAGGCGCGGTTTATCGGCTGGCTGGGCAGCCAGGCACGCCAGCTCGTGATGGATCGCGTCTTACGGCGGAGTCTTGGCAGCAACACCGAGAGCTGAAACGCATAGGTTTCCAAGGCGTCTGGAATCTGGTCATCAAGGCTGTCCAGTAGCCAAGGCACCCATCCGGCGAAACTCATACAGCGCAGCCGGTCCAGCTCGATGCCGCTCCGCTGGGAAAGCAACGCCAGCAGCGAGAGTGGTGGCGCGGTGTCCAGGTCATCGACCTGGCCGTGACCAAGATCGTGCTCCAGCAGGTCGGGCTCCTCCATGTGATAGCAAAGGGCCACGCGGTTGAGCCATGAGGACAGCGCCTCGCCTTCTTTCGGGGCGGGATGCAGCGGCCAGCGCGGCGCAGGCTTCACATCAGTTCCCGCTCGAATTGCCGCCGCCGCTCGCTGGGTCCGGTGTAAACGGCCATGCTGAGTGTGCGATGGTTGATCGCTTCCTCGCCGCTCTCCACGGCGACGATGGCCGCCGCCATCAGCAAGTGCGCCAGTTCCCCTATGGTGCCCTCGCTGCGTGTGAGCAGGTAGCGAGCCATGTCCAGCGTGGCAATTGGGGAAGGCCGGCGCAGCGGGAGCGAAGCGGCGAAGCTGGCCAGCAGTGAGCAGCAATCGTCGTTGGCCTCCCATACCGGCAGCATCATCGGCTCGAAGCGATTTTCCAACTGGTCATCGGAGCGGATGGCTAGGTAGGCGTCGCGCGTGCCTACCCCAACCAACGGGATGCGCAGTTCGTTGCCGAGGAAGCGCAGCAGGTTGAGGAATTCCCGGCGGTTGACGCTGTTGCCGGCCAGCACGTTGTGCAGCTCGTCGATCACCAGCATGCGCACGCCGACCTTGCGCAGCAGTGCCAGAGCCAGTTGCTCCATTTCCGGCAACCGTGGGCGTGGGCGCAGCGGCGCGCCCATCGCGGCGAGCAGCGCGACGTAGAAGCGGATCACGGACGGCTCGGACGGCATCTGCACGACCAACACCGGGATGTGCTCCTGGTCGGCGTCGGAGCTGGCCGGGTGGGTGCGGCGGAACTTCTCGACGATCATCGACTTGCCATTGTTGGTCGGGCCAACCAGCAGCAGGTTGGGCATGCGTTGCTTGTTTGGCCACGCATAAAGGGCTTCCAGCCGGTTCAGCGCCTCGACTGCGCGCGGATAGCCGATCCAGCGGTCGGCGCGAAGGCGCTGGATGCGCTCGTCCGCCGGAAGACGGGCCAAGCCCTGGGCCGCCGGCAGCAGGTGGGACAGGTCGATGATGGGATATTCGTCCACGGCTACCACTCCTCAATCTGGTCGAACGGTTTGGCGGGTGGCAAGTTGTCTGCCTGCGGGTCGGCAATATCCGTATCCGGCGGAACGGGCTTGTCCGGCCGAGCTGATGTCTTGAGGTGCTGGCGGCGATCCGCGTCACGCCGCGCCTTGCGTGTGGCCTTCTGCGCGCTGGTCACAATCTCACGCATCTGGCCGATCATGCGGAACAGCGCCGACTCATCCACCTGTTCGCGCCCTTGCTGCCGCAGTTTCGCCAGCGCCTGCCGTTGTTCCCAGAGGGTGACAGCCGGATGCGACAAGGTACGGTAGGGAATTTCCAGGTAATGCTGTCCCTCCGGTTCCAGGACCCAGATACGGCTGATGTCGCGCGGATCGCGCCGGATCAGAAAGGACGGCCAGCGTTCACGCCGCGCAATCCACGGCTTGAGCGCATCGGCGTAGTAGTGGATGTGGTCGATGACAAAGCCGGTGCGGGTCAGCGTGCGCCGGAGGATCGGCAGAAAATCGACCAGGAACGAAGTAGCGCGTGTGACGACGGCCGGTACGCCGACACGCGCCACGGCCTCGGCCCAGCGCGCGGCCGGCGGTTGGAGCAGGCCGTTGTGCACCGAACCGTGGTAGGTGCCGACCGCCAATGTGAGCCAGCGCTCTAGCTCGCGCAGCGTCAGGGCGGCCTTGTTTTCGGAATCGTAGTCGCCGCGCTGGTCAGGGTTGGAGAAGGTCGTTCCCGGCAGTTCGTCGTGAATCATCTGCATCGCCGTGCCGATGATCCGTTCCACGATGCCGCCATAGTGCGGCTGTCCCAGCGGGCGATAGTCCAGCCGGATGCCATGCTGCTCGCAACCCCGGCGCAGGGCCTCGCTCTTGAACTCGGCCGCGTTGTCTAGGTAGAGCAGCAAGGGCTTGCCGCTCATCTGCCAATCCATTTCCACGTTCAGTCCTTCCAGCCAAGGGCGCTTGTCGCAGGCGACATGCACGAGGCACAGGCCAACCGAAACGGCAGACGGCGCTTCCAGCGTGACGACCATGCCGAGCACGCAGCGGGTGAACACGTCGATGGCGAGGGTCAGGTACGGGCGGCCAATAGGTTGCCGGTCGCGGTCATCGACCACGATCAGGTCGATGACCGTATGGTCTATCTGCACCTGCTCCAGCGGCGCGGTCACGGCAGGAGGCTCGCCGCCCACACCTTGTAGGTCACGAGCGGCATCCTGGCCTTCCCGCCGGCGGATGACCTTGCGCGGGTCAAGGCTAGCGATCCGTAAGGCCACGGTATTGCGCGCCGGCACTCGCAGTTTTTGAGCCTTGCACACCTGAGTGACTTCGCGGTGAAAGGCCGCTAGGCTGCGCTTCTGCTTGGTCAGGAACCGCTTTTGCAGTAGCTCGTGGATGACGCGCTCGACCGGTTCCGGCAAGCGCCCCTTACCTTTACCTCCACCGGACTGGCCGGGCACCAGATCCGTCACGAGGCCGCTGCCTTGCCGGGCACGCCGGATCAGAACGTATACCTGGCGCCGAGACAAGCCCAGCGCCTGAGCCGCCATATCGGCCGCTTCGTGCCCGACCGTCTCCGACTGCGCCAACGGACTGATGATCTCCGCACGACGGCGCGCACGCTCCCAAGCCTCATCAGGCAGAGTGGCCACGCCTTGTTCTGGAATCCGTGGGGTGTCCGTCGCCATGCTCACCTCGCTTTGGTGCACACGAGTATTGAGCATAGTCGAGATTGGTGCAGATCACTTCTGATATTGAACTGTCAGGAGCTGGCTGCACAACAGCCATTACGCCCAATCAACTGGTGCAGTCGTCTTCTGAAAATGACACGCGCCGGTTGCCTTGGCGGGCTTGTCACAAACCTACGTTTTCAAGAAGAAGGAAACCGCATGCCCCGCCGTTCGATCCTCTCCGCCGCCGAGCGCGAAAGCCTGCTGGCGTTGCCGGACACCAAGGATGAGTTGATCCGTCACTACACGTTCAGCGAAAGCGACCTCTCCATCATCCGGCAGCGGCGCGGCCCGGCCAATCGGCTGGGCTTCGCGGTGCAGCTCTGCTACCTGCGCTTTCCCGGCGTCATCCTTGGCGCTGATGAGCCACCGTTCCCGCCATTGCTGAGACTGGTCGCCAACCAGCTCAAGGTCGGCATCGAAAGCTGGGACGAGTACGGGCAGCGTGAGCAGACCCGACGCGAGCACCTGGTCGAGCTGCAAACGGTGTTCGGCTTCCAGCCGTTCACGATTGGCCACTACCGGCAGGCTGTCCAGTTGCTGACCGAGCTGGCCATGCAAACCGACAAGGGCATCGTGCTGGCCAGAGCCTTGATGGGGACGATAGAGAAAACGGAAAAAATCGTACGTTAAGCGTACGGCCTGTCAGGTTGAGGCCCTAGAGGTTGCCGGCGAGGCGTCAGAAAATGCTGGAATCGGCCCTATCCTGACGCGGCCCAAGGTTCCGGCCTGACGCCTAGTTAGGGCGTACCGATACGGTACAATTAATTTTTGAAATGGCGACAAACGGCTATTTTCTGGCGGTCGTATCACAGACCAATTCGATGCTATATTTACAATTTAACTGGGGGCGCTGGTAAGCGTAATGCAATACTACGCTAAGCGAGGCGAGACGATGATGCACAAGCATGGGATGGGCAGATAGGTTTTTTGAGGCTGTAAAAAAGTTAACACACTCACATGAAGGGGGTGAAATGGATACACGATTATTTGCATTCGTCGGCGGAGACAGCGGTCTTTGGCGGATCGTTGGAACCGAAACCATAGTTGGCAAGTCACTGCCTGAAGCCAAAAGGCTCAACGTAATATCTGCCTCAGAGTTGCAGCCCGAAACCAATGCACCCTGGGTACTTCGCGGAATAACAAGCAATGAACGGTATGTCATGCGCGAAGAGAAGAACGAAATTGTGGTGAAGCAGCAAGGGCTAGCGCGCCCAGAAGCAACTTGCGCTGCGTTGATACCGATCCGAAAAAACGCAGCTTGGTGGGAATTCACGCAAGACGAGCGCCGGAGCGTTTTCGAAAAGTCAAAGCACATCCAAATCGGGCTCAACTACTTGCCTGCAGTAGCGCGCAAGCTCCACCACTGCCGCGACCTCTCTGAAAATGAACCGTTCGATTTTCTCAATTGGTTCGAGTTCGCGCCAACCCATGAGGCTGAGTTCAACGCATTGCTTTCCGAACTGCGTGCAACAGAGGAATGGAAGTACGTTGACAGAGAAGTCGATATCCGTCTCGTGCGAGAGGCGGCGTAGGTCAATCCCCGTCTGACCGCTCAGAGGCGTTAGCGGGCAGCCGGCACTGCATCTATTGATTTTGGATAGCTTGGAACCCGGCATTTCACTTGCAATTAATTCGAGCACGCCGCCATGAAATGCGAGCCGCCGCCGTCGATTGCAAGCTCGTTTGCAGATAGCGTGAGCATCAGCGCGCCGTCAGTTGCAGTTAATTCGAGCCGAAAGCGGCGTCGAATGCGAGCACGCCCGTTTTCAAACGCGAGCCGCTACAACTACCTGGTGCCGCCCGCGAAATTCGCCAGCCTCAAGCAGGCCAGCGAATTGCCGCTGGCCGTGGCCACCGATTGCGACCAGTACCTGCATGACCGGCTGACGCTGCTGGAAACGCAGCTCGCCACCGTCAACCGCATGGCGCTGGCCAACGAGCTGCCGGACGCCATCATCACGGAGTCGGGCCTGAAGATCACGCCGCTCGATGCGGCGGTGCCCGATACCGCACAGGCCCTGATCGACCAGACGGCGATGATCCTACCGCACGTCAAGATCACCGAATTGCTGCTGGAGGTAGACGAATGGACGGGCTTCACCCGGCACTTCGCCCACCTGAAGTCAGGCGACCTGGCCAAGGACAAAAACCTGTTGCTGACCACGATCCTCGCCGACGCGATCAACCTGGGCCTGACCAAGATGGCGGAATCGTGCCCCGGCACGACCTACGCCAAGCTGGCCTGGCTGCAAGCCTGGCACATCCGCGACGAAACCTACGGGGCGGCACTGGCCGAGCTGGTCAACGCGCAGTTCCGACATCCCTTCGCCGAGCATTGGGGCGACGGCACCACGTCATCGTCGGACGGCCAGAACTTCCGCACCGGCAGCAAGGCCGAGAGCACCGGCCACATCAATCCGAAATACGGCAGCAGCCCAGGGCGGACGTTCTACACCCATATCTCCGACCAGTACGCGCCGTTCCACACCAAGGTCGTGAACGTCGGCGTGCGCGACTCGACCTACGTGCTCGACGGCCTGCTGTATCACGAATCCGACCTGCGGATCGAGGAGCACTACACCGACACGGCAGGGTTCACGGACCACGTCTTCGCGTTGATGCACCTGCTGGGCTTCCGCTTCGCCCCGCGCATTCGTGACCTGGGCGACACCAAGCTCTACATCCCGAAGGGCGATGCCACCTACGAGGCGTTGAAACCGATGATCGGCGGCACGCTCAACATCAAGCACGTCCGCGCCCATTGGGATGAAATCCTGCGGATGGCCACCTCGATCAAGCAGGGCACGGCGACGGCCTCGCTGATGCTCAGGAAGCTTGGCAGCTACCCGCGCCAGAACGGCCTGGCCGTCGCCCTGCGTGAGCTGGGACGCATCGAGCGCACACTGTTCATCCTGGACTGGCTGCAAAGCGTCGAGCTGCGCCGCCGCGTGCATGCCGGGCTGAACAAAGGCGAGGCGCGCAACGCGCTGGCCCGCGCCGTGTTCTTCAACCGCCTGGGGGAAATCCGCGACCGCAGCTTCGAGCAGCAGCGCTACCGGGCCAGCGGCCTCAACCTGGTGACGGCGGCCATCGTGCTATGGAACACGGTCTATCTGGAGCGGGCCGCGAACGCCTTGCGTGGCCACGGTCAAGCCGTCGATGACGGCCTGTTGCAGTACCTGTCGCCGCTCGGCTGGGAGCACATCAACCTGACCGGCGATTACCTCTGGCGCAGCAGCGCCAAGATCGGCGCGGGCAAGTTCAGGCCGCTACGGCCGCTGCAACCGGCTTAGCGTGCTTTATTTTCCGTTTTCTGAGACGACCCCTGATAGGAGGGTACAGCGGGTTTTCCGAGCTCAATACTTTGCACCCGTTGGCCAGGTCCAAGCGTTTTACCACCGGCTGGTTATTCACGTAGACGACAACTACATCGCCAACCTCCGCGTCGACCGAGCGATCGATTACGAGCAACGTGCCGTGGTAGATGCCTACTCCCGACATGCTGTCGCCATCGGTCTCTGCCAACCAAATGTGCGGCGCTCGGAGGTTCAGGAGTTCGTCGAGGGAGATCGGAGGCTCGTAGTAGTCATCAGCTGGGTTCGGAAACCCGCCCTGGACCTTCCCACAAAGCACTTCCACCAGGATGTTGGTTTCGACGTCGGTACACTGACGGAGACGCATGCGCAGCACTTCGCTAAAAACTGTATGTCTATACAGTAGCGCGTAACGTGGCCAGATTTCTAGAGCATCTGGTCTGCCAGGTCAGCGATCTGGCCGTGCGTCCACAGCATAAGCATATGCCGCATCGGCTAGCTCGATCCTCTCGTGGTGTTCAGCTTCGTCAATGACGCCTAGGCGATGGAGCGCTGCGGCATGGGCACGCAGCGCTCCATATCTGTAATCGAGATCGGCACGGCCAGGGGATAGCTGCTCAAGCTCGACATCCCAGATGGCTAACTCTGCAATACAGATTGGGATCGGGTAGTCGAGGTTTGTCATACGTTTTCCCTAGGCAAAGCCAAGTAGGCAGCCATCACCCGATCAAGCTCGCCGGCAAGGAAGAATAGCGGGTGGCCGAAGCGGCCATCGGAAAACGTAGGCTGACCGCCACCCCATCCAGTCACAAACAGCGCCTGCTCCCGGGAAAGCCCTTCGGCACCTGGTGCACCCTGCAGCTCGAACTCAGGTTCAAGATTACATACTTCAACCGAGTCGATCGGAACACGCCATACACTGGCCGTAAGCGCCGGAAGGCGATCGCGAGCGTCATCCCGGTTAGCTGCCTCAAGAAACACTATTCGCTCGTCCTGGGCTCGTTCAGGAGCCCCTGGGGGTAAGCGCTCACCATCGCACGGAAGATCATCTGCCGGCCCTTCTGAAAACCATTACACCCCACACCGCCAGGCAAGCCCTGCTTAGCTGACTTGCCAACCGCGAGCCGCTCAATTGAGCCCTGTATGATCTACGGCAGCTCAATGCTTCATTGAGGTCCAGCCCCCATTTACTATGCCCGCTGAGGAACGCACCATCATGGACGATCACTTCACTTACGCTCGGTTTTGGCGCTGCGCTCTGCAGGTCAACCCATTTTCGTACCATACGGCATACCGGGGTGCCGATCATCAATTAGACGAAGCCGCTTATAACCAGGCTTTGCTTCAGAAATGTCTGGAACTGGATATCAGGGTAATCGGGGTCGCTGACCACGGAAGTGTCGAGGCAGTTGATGCTCTGCGTCAGGCACTGATCCCACATGGGATCGTGGTGTTTCCGGGTTTTGAAATTGCCGCGAGTGACAAGACCCACTTCGTCTGCCTGTTCCCTGAAGATACCTCTGTGCAGTCACTTGAGCGCTACCTGGGAAACCTTGAGCTGCTGGATCCTCACGAGTGCATTCTTCCGTCACAGTTAAGCTCCATCAAGTTGATCGACAAGATCGAGCAGATGGGAGGATTTATCTACGCCGCCCACTGCACACACGACAGCGGGCTGCTGAAAAATCGCCTGAGCCACGTTTGGAAGCACCCTACGCTCAGGGCAGCCCAGATACCCTTCTCCGTTGAAGACCTAGCCGGTGAAGAGAGTGACTTCTACCGTCGTGTGCTTCTAGGCAATGATGTCGCTTATCGGCGGGAGAAGCCCATCGCAGTCATCAACGCAAAAGATGTCGCCAAGCCTGAAGACCTCGAGAAGCCCAACGCAACGTGCCTGATCAAGATGACCCGCCCAACCTTTGCGGCTTTCAAGGTGGCATTCCTCGATTCCGAGTCACGCATACGCCTGAACTCAACTGAGGCCAAAAGCCCAATTGGCCGATTGATCAGCATGGGCGTAGCCGGCGGTTACCTTGACGGAGTGCATGTCAATTTCTCCGATCATCTGAACACCGTCATTGGAGGCCGAGGCACAGGCAAGTCGACCCTTCTCGAATGTGTGCGTTTCGCTCTCGATTGCAAACCCAAAGGAAAGCAGGCTCAGAAGCTGCACAACGAGATCATCAAGGAAAACATAGGCCTTGAAGGTGGCCGCGTAGAACTGACCTTGGTTTCGTCTTCACAAAACGGACGCCGCTACACCATCAGTCGTCGCTACGGCGAGCCTCCAGTGGTTCGAGATGAACACGGCGCTGCATCGACCATGACGCCCGGCGATGTGATGCCTGGAATCGATATCTATGGTCAAAATGAGATCTATGAGCTTGCGCAGGACGAATCCAGCCGCATTCAACTACTCGAACGATTCCTGCCAGAGGAAGGTGATTACAACCTCAAGAGAGCTGACGCCCAGCGTCGATTGAAGGCAAATCAGCAGAACATTTCTGAAGCGCTGGGAGATATCGACGATCTAGCCACACAGGTCAATCGCCTCCCCAACATGGAAGAACAGTTGCGGGGGTTCGATGATCTGGGCGTAAAAGAAAAGCTGGCCAAGAACTCATTGCTTGCCCGCGAACGTGAGATCGCCAAAAGCGCCAAAGAGGCGATTGGGAACGTCCAAACCGGAGTACCGACGTTCGGCGAACACTTCTCAGACCTCTCATTTATCAGTAACGAGGCGCTTGATGGCGTGCCCGATATCGATGCTCTCATCGCGATGCGGGATACGTTGGAAAAGCTCACAGCGGACTGCGCCGTTCATCTGCAGGCCCTTCAGACGCTCGCGGACGCGGCAGTGCAGACGTTCAATATCCAGCACGACGACTGGGAGCAGCAGATCAAACAGCACGACGCGGAGCTTGAGAAAGAGCTTCGTGCTCTCCCCGACGCAGCAGGCAAAACAGGGCAAGCAATCGGTGCGGCATACCAGCGGGTACAAGAGGAGATCGAGCGCATCAAGCCATTGAAATTAAAGCTGCCTGCCCACCAGACACGGCTTGATGAGTTCAATCAGGAGCGCCGAAATGTCTTGGCTGAACTCTCGGATCTGCGAGCCGAGCGTATCGGCGCCTTGGTGAAAGCCGCGAAGAAAATGAGCAAGCGGCTTCAGGGCAAGCTCAAGATCGAGATCATTCCTGATGCAGACAGATCCCCTATTCTTCAGTACCTACTGGCCTGCAGGCTCGACAATATTGGCGAAAAACGACTTGGCTGGATAGGCGCAGCTGAATTAATGACACCCATGGCTTTGGTCAAATCCATAAGGGAAGGCGCTGATGTCATCTGCCGCGACTGGGCCACACCACAGATGGTGGCCGACGCCCTTACCAAACTGCAGCCATCTCAAATCATGGAGCTCGAAGCACTGGAGCTGGCCCACAGAGTTGATATTTACCTGAATGTCGCCCATAGCGACGCAGAGCCAGCTTTCAGGCCGTTGAGCAAGCTATCCACGGGACAGCAATGCACGGCGATCCTTCATATGCTGTTGCTCGACAATCCCGACCCGCTGATCATGGATCAGCCGGAAGACAATCTAGACAATGCATTCATAGCCGAAAGGATCGTCACTGAATTGAGGGATGCGAAGACTTCGAGGCAGTTCTTGTTTGCTACCCACAACGCAAACATCCCTGTTTTCGGTGATGCCGAATGGATCGGGGTTTTCACTGCTGAGGAAAAGCGGGGGTCGCTAACCTTGGAAGCTCAAGGGTCGATTGATGTGCCGGCGATCCGGGATCAAGTTGCGAAGATTTTGGAAGGTGGCCGAGCCGCCTTCATTCAGCGCAAAGAAAAATACGAGTTTTAGGTTGATTTCAATTCAAGTACTTGCAAGTCGCAAATAGAACCCAGGTTCAATTCCTAAGGCTCGCCGCGTGCTTCAAGCCGATCAGCAGGGTACTGCCGCATAAATTCCTGGCTGTCGCTAGGTGAGGCACTAAGCCAGTCGCTGTACAGACCCTGCGGCAGGATCACGACCATCCGCTTCTCTTTTTCCGACCTGTGATACTTGGACATCAGCGCGTGATCGTCAGCATTGATCGTCAACATGGAGTAGCTGTGAAGGACTTCACCAGTTGGGGCGTGCCACTTTTCCCATAGGCCGGCAATTCCCAGCAATTTGCCGTCAGTGCGCCATATTCGCGTGGGTACTGGCTTGCCTGGCCTCCAGTCTGGCTCGTAGATCGCTACCGCTGGAATGATGCAATGCTTCGCCTCCTTCCACGCTCCGCGGAACGAGGGCTTGATCGCAGCGGTTTCGGAGCGGCTGTTATAAGTCGACCGCGCAAGCTTCCTATCCTTTGCCCAGTGCGGGAGCAGGCCGAACACACCCACTAAAGCCTCGATGGCTGGTACCGCCTCATCGTCATGATCCGCATCGAGGGGCTTACGCAAAAAGGGGCCGATGTAGTTCGGTCGCAGATCTAGCTTTTCCTGCGGATCAAACGCTACGCCGAACTCCTCGTGGAGGCGCTCAGGCGTTGGAGCCTCGTATCGACTGCACATACCGCCTCCTCCCAGTGCCACATTGTGTCGGTGTTGCGGACCGCAACACCTCACTGAGACAGCGATCATCAAGCATCGTCGCGGTTAAACCACCTCACGGCTTGCCCCGTGAGCCTAGCTCGCAATGATCTACGGTCGCCTTCCAAGCTTGCTTGGAGCACTCAATGAACCAGGGGGTTGTTTGAGTAGCGGAAGCATTGAGTACGTTTGTTTGGATCCACCAACCCTCGATCTCTACATCCCGTCGCGTTATTTGCCCAGGATGCTTCGCCTTGAGCGCTGTTGTTCGATCATAAATGCTCTTGAGCTCGATCAGCTTCTGCTCTGCAGCCTCGCGGCTCAGACCAGCGTAATGCTTCTTTGAATAAGCTTCGGTACCTCGCCGGGGATACTTGGATTTTGCTTCGTCAAAGTATTCTCGCTTGCATGCATCACGCTCACCTACAGTTGAGAACTGCTTGGCCCCACATACCTTGATCCCCTCTCTGATCAGCTCGGTACGGGCTTTATCAAGGACCTTCTGCGCTTCATCTATATAGATGTCAGCGGCGCTAGCCTGGCCTGCGACATGCAACATCAGTGAGATAACAACCAGTTTGCAAATCATCAGCCTGCTCATCCGATCCTCCGGCTACAGCGGGCCTGCGCCGCCTTAGTCTTCATCTACAGCTTCCCTCAATTTCAAATTGGGATTGTCCAGCATCTCGGTTGTGAACACATCGCCAGCTCTCTTGAGTAGATAGCCCTTTAATGACTTGGTCTTCCTCGGCCCGAACACGTCGCATGTCCAAATATTGTGGCCGTTGTTTTTCTTAACATGCAGCTTCAGCTTTTCGAAGGACTTCTGGACCTGCATCCACGTCTGGCCCTCAGCAGCCGCAGCTGTGACCAGGGTCGGATGTTCTTGCGCGAAGCGCCTGAAAATCTCAGGGGTAACAATGAACGCGGTTCCGTTTACCGTATGCACCTTGGCCTTAGCATCATTGATGATGATCTTATGGGTACCTACGCCCATCTTCAGCCAGTGCATGAAATGGTGACCTAGCGTGTCCCCGGCGGGGCCGGCGACGGTAGTTTCTGGTACCGGGCTGTCAGGCTCTTCGTGGTCCTCCGGATCTTCTACGGCCTCATCAGCAATAATCTTTGTTGGCGGGTCAATCGGAGGTTTCATCTCCATTAAATCCAACAGGTAGTCGGTGTCATCAACATCAGCAGGTGCCGCCGACACCTCTTCCTGCGCTAGATCAGGAGCCTTTGCAACAGGCTCCGGAGCCGTCGAAGATGGAACCTGTTGAGCAGCTCGTTCAGGCTTCTCTTCACTTTCAGGAGTCGGCTGTTCAGTGGCGGTAGACGACTCACTAACCACCGTCACCGAACCAGGGAAGGGCTCTGGCCGATCCTCCCCTGCAGCCCAGATGAGCGAGGGTGATACCCGCAAGAATGTAAATGTGTTCTTCCATCCTGAGGGGCTAAGGACTTCGGCATCCCAGATCGCCTTACCGGCAGGATTGGCAATGATCAGGCCGTTGTCCTGGAAAACATTAAATAGGGTCGAATTGCGGTCCGGCACGCCTTCGATACCCTGGCTCAGAAGGTGAGCCCGCAGTCGATCCGATACCGTCTTGCTTACCAGCCATACCGCGTCTGGAGTAAACCAGCCATCGGAAGCCTGAGGCTGATTTAGTTTTAACTCGTTCTTGACCAAGTATCTCAGGCCGTCGAGTAGCTGCCGTTGGAGGGTGTTACGAGGCGCTGCAACAGCTCTATCTGGGTTGCCTCCGAGCTCGTTGGCCACGGATGCCTGATCTGACCTCGTAACAATGTCCCCCAGCACCCCGGCGTGCTCAAACTGGCCAGCCAAGACGTATAGAAGCGAAGCCCAAAGTTCCGGATATTGAGACAACCAGTTCATCACCTCGGAAGGGATCACTCGCGTGTACAACAAGCCGGCCGCAGCGCCGTGGAGCTTGTACTGGCGTCCTTTCACATAGTGAAAGCGATAATCTTCAGTGATCGGTCCATCCCATGCTCGCCAGGTTTTACCGCTGCGCAGCTGGACGTTCACGTCTACCGCCACTTTCCCGATATCGTGGAGAAGCGCTGCAAAGACAACGCCCGCTGACCAAGCCTCTGACTGTGCTGACTGGATCTCTGGCGTGCTTCCCACCGGTAACACCAGCGACTGCCGCATCTTCAATGCATAAGCGACGATTTCGAGGCCGTGATCCAACATCCCACCCAGGTAAGCATGGTGATGGTTCTCCGAGGCCGGCAGCTGCTGGACCAGCTCAGCGTATCGCTTGATTGGAACGAGATAGAGCCTGTCGAACTGTTCTCGATTGACCGAGGTGCGGTGCCAGATGTTTTCCAATAGCAGTTGCCGACGCCGCGTGGCCAGCAACTTCTCAGCTGACATGCAGGGGACGAAGCCAGCATCCGCTTTCTGAACAGGCGCGACTGGGGCAGGGCGCATGAAGGGGATCCACGACAGCATTCGATTACGCATGGGCGCACTCCACCATACAGATGCCATTCATGCTGCTTTTGCCCTACTGCCTTTGCACCCGTCAGGGTGCAGCTCCATTACCATTTCTCTACTCCGCTGCTGATTGGATTCTCTGGAAACTGTCCAAGGAAGATGCTCGATACCCTTTTAGGGTAGGGCTTTTACCTTTGAACACCCGTTCCATTAACCCCCTTCATCCCTTTCCGTTGCTCCAACCTTTTACCCTTTCGCTGCTGCTATCAACCGAAAAGGGGAAACTGGCCTGTCGCCCATTTATGAAGGACCCGCGCTCGTAGATGCCATAGGATCGATCAAGCACCTGGTGCATACCTACTACGATCAGAGCGAATGGAGGTTTGATGTATATCACCGTCAATTTACTAGATGGCCACGACAAATCCTGGTTTGGTGCAGAGCGCGAACTCCCCGCAGACTTCATGCTGAAAATCGCTGCGGAGCGAGAGCCGATGGTCAAGGAGAAGGGCACCCAGTTCGCACAGGATGCGATTCCATTCTTCGCAAGCGAGCTCGTTACGGTGGCGAAGCAAAAGGGGTCTGATAAGGAGATAGAGAAAGCAGTCCTCGACCTGGCTTTAGCCGTGGTGGTAGTCGAGCGCCATATGGGAATGAAGGACGAGATGCTGAGGGATGCTCGCTTCGCCTTGACCGTGTTTGAGAACGGCATGGTTCGTTATGATCGAACCTAGGCGGTAAGGAGAGTAAAAAGAAAAAGCCCGCATCGAGCGGGCTTTTTTGTTGCAGAAAGATTTACCCGATTCGAACGCCATCCTGGTACACGCCGTAGCCTTCATTGCCATGGAACAGCTCAGGTTCTGGTGTGGCCTCCATCGAAAAGAGGTCCGCATCGATCGAGCCTCTGCTCAAACCCAACAGCACCCCAACAGCAAGGGCAGCAAGCAACGTTGGGACAAGTACGAAGTAGAGAAGCGTACCGACCATAGCTGCTCGCACAGCTACTTTGATGATAAGCGCCAGAGCTTTAGGAACGGCTCGCAATACACTGGCTTCAGCACGCGCATATCTTTGATAGGCACGCCCAAGAAATCTGCCGACACGGGCACCTGCAGTGAGTTGGTTAGCGCTCATATCATCGCCTCCAAAGTCAAGCTTTTTACACTCATGGCCTCAGCATAGTCCGCTCGCCCGGCATGATCAAATATATAATGATAAAATGCGTTATTTTTTATGTGTTTTTCTTTAGAAAACAGACTCTTAAGTAATAGATACTTGTCTTTTAACGGAGAGAACCGGACTGCGGGCTTACAGGTGCCGCTAACAAGGTCATCGGTAATTGTCGTAAGCAATTCAGCCTGGATCAGCATATTGGTCCGTCGAAACCGAACGTATTGACTGGCAGCCATCCAGCGACCCGAAGAGGTCGCTAGCGGCAGACCGACAACGGCTGCAATATGTCAGGTTGGGCCATCAACGATCCACTTTTATCTATCAGCTGGCTGACCGATGCTGTGACGTATCAAACTTACAGCACAAGTTCACTGCTTCTGAGTATCGAGCGCCTTCTTGATACCTTTTGCGAGGTCGGCTGCCGGTCCCTTACCCCAATAGTGTAGAAAATAGAAAGCCGGTGTCTCGCCCATCATATGATTATGAAGCGCGACGATATGAATACCATTCTCACGTAAGCTTTTGATTACTGGCTGCACTTCGTCGACCGTCATAATAAAGTCGCCGTCCACGGCGGCGAATTGATCATTGCCGGAAAAGGCCGCCCAGGTAGATAAACCCATGGAGGCGCCAACGGGGACGCCGTGCATTTTGCCTTCACGCCCAAAGGTGAATTTCACAACTTTTCCGTTCAGTTCAGGAGTGCTTTTTAAGAGGTCCTGCAACTGTTCCACGTTAAATTTGCCCGTTAATTCCGGCACCCCGCCGGAGAAACGCCGTTGTGGTTGAGGATGTTCCTTCCGCACGGCTTTGATGGCGTCCCAAGTTGCCTTGACACCTTCGGCCAACTTGGCGGAATCGCCCATGCCTCCGATGTGCATGAAGTAAACAGGCGGATCATCGAAGACAAAATGATTGTGCAGAGCGGTCACTTCCAATCCGTGCGCAAGAGCGGCGTCCATGGCTGGGGTGATCTCATCTTCGAAGACGACGGTGTCACCCATCAGCATCACCCCCTCATGTGCAGGCTTAAAAGCGGCCCAGGAACCGAGTCCAGCTGGTGGCGCTAAAGACATTCCATCGACTGTAACCGCCACATCCTGGCGAGGCCAACTGAACCGCCCCGCATTGTCCGGAGGCTCTTTGGTGTGAGTCATGCCGCTTGGGCAGACTCGGTAAGGTGTCGATAGTAGATCGCTTCGGCTTCCGCCGGCGGTATGTTCCCGATGGGCTCCAGCAATCGTCGGTGGTTGAACCAGTCCACCCATGCCAGCGTTGCCAGTTCCACCGCCTCGCGGCTCTGCCATGACCGCCGGTGGATTACCTCGGCTTTGTACAGGCCGTTGATGGTCTCGGCCAAGGCATTGTCATAGGAGTCGCCGACGCTGCCCACCGAGGGCTCGACGCCAGCTTCGGCCAGGCGCTCGGTGTAGCGGATAGAAACATACTGCACGCCGCGGTCGCTGTGATGGATGAGGCCGCCTTGATCGACCGGGCGGCGGGCATACAAGGCCTGCTCCAGCGCATCGAGAACGAAGTCGGTACGGGCCGAACTGGAGACCCGCCAGCCAACGATCCGTCGGGCGAACACGTCGATGACGAAGGCCACATAGACGAAGCCTTGCCAGGTACTGACGTAGGTGAAGTCCGACACCCAGAGCGCGTTTGGCCGCTCGGCGCGGAACTGGCGATTGACCTTGTCCAGCGGGCACGGAGTCGCCTTGTCGCTGACAGTGGTCTTGACTGGTTTGCCGCGCACGACGCCTTTGAGCCCCAGCCGACGCATCAGCCGCTCCACCGTACAGCGCGCCGCTACCACGCCTTCACGCCTGAGTTGGCGCCAGACCTTGCGCGCACCGTAGACGTGGAAGTTTTCGTTCCAGACCCGTTGGATATGCGTGCTCAACACATCGTCACGTCGTGCTCGCCGAGAGCGTCGCTCGGGGTCGGTCTGGCAGCGTGCATGCGCGTAGTAGGTCGATGGAGCGATCGGCAGCACCCGGCAGATCGGCTCGACTCCATAAACCGCACGGTATTCGTCGATGAACGCCTTCATGGCTTGAAGCGGCGGTCGAGCTCCGCCTGAGCAAAATATGCGGACGCCTTGCGCAGGATCTCGTTGGCCTGACGCAACTCACGCACTTCACGCTCCAAGGACTTGATTCGCTCGCGTTCGCTGGTGGTCTGGCCTTCACGTTTGCCGCTGTCGCGTTCGGTCTGGCGCACCCAGCGGCGCAGCGTTTCAGCAGTACAACCGATCTTGGCGGCGATCGAGCAGATCGCAGCCCACTCCGACTCATGGTCGTCCTGGTGTTCCACTACAAGCCGAACCGCCCGCTCACGGACTTCAGGGGAATACTTCGTCGATGATTTCATAGCTCCATCCTCTCAAGAGTTGGAGCCTCCGGGGAAGTCGGGGCGGTTCAAACCGAGTCGGACCACGCCATCCTCAGTGATTTTGGTTTGCATGCCTGAGGCTTTGCCAACGATCTCACTGAGGCTGCTCGTTTCCTCCGTCTTAGCCGATGCTGACATGGGTATCAGTAGAAGCCCCAGTATTGGCATGACCCATTGGTACAGTTTCATAGATATCCTCCTTTGGATTGGTTAAAAGATACATAGGGATGATTTCTTGATGCTTCTGCCATGTTTTTCTAGAGCGGTAGAGCACTAAGCACAGCGCACGGTGCCAAGCAGGCCTGCAAGTATGGCGTTACGTCAGCATGTACCACCCCGCTCCCAATGCGGCACTTACGAATAGGACCGGTATCATGCCGACATGAAAGCGCAGCATGGCCACGAAAGCCCCGATCGCCAGGACGAGACTGGCGACGTCAAGCGTAGCAAGCACCGGGACCTGCAGTTTTAATCCGAAGGCTTGGACGACGTTGACCTCGCCAAAGACAACGTGAAGTGCGAACCAGATCGCGAGGTTTAGCACCACGCCCACCACAGCCGCAGTGACCGCCGACAGGGCCGCGCTGAGCGCCTGATTGTCCCGCAAAGACTCAACATAAGGCGCGCCGATGAATATCCACAGAAAACACGGGACGAAGGTCACCCAGGTCGCCAGGATCGAGGCGAGAAAGCCCGCTGTGAACGGATCGAGCCCGCTGGCGTCGCGGAAAGCGCCCATGAAGGCGACGAACTGGGTTACTTGGATTAGCGGTCCGGGCGTAGTCTCGGCCATGCCGAGGCCATTGAGCATTTCGCCCGGTGTTAGCCAGGCGTAGTTCTGGACAGCCTCCTGGGCCATGTACGCCAACACCGAATAAGCGCCGCCGAAGGTCACTACGGCGAGCTTGGAGAAAAACAGCCCGATCTGAGTAAAGACGTTGTCGCTGCCTAGCACGGCGGCCAGTGCGATTAGCGGCACGAACCACAGGGTAAGCCAGATCACTGCAACACGCAGGGTACGTGCTGTATTTGGCCGAGTGTGATCTTGACCACCGTTAGTTAGCATGGCATCTACCGCCGGCTCGGTGGCACCAGGCTGGGGCTGATGGCCTTTAATGACCACAAAGTGGGCCGGATCGATGCGGCTGCCGATAAAGCCAACCAAAGCCGCCGTGGCGATAATCAGCGGAAAGGGCAAATCCAGAAAGAAGATAGCGACGAAGGCGGCAGCCGCGATCATATACATGTAGTGATTTTTCAGTACCCGTTTTCCGATACGCAGCACTGCCTCGATCACCACAGCGAGCACAGCCGCCTTGATCCCGAAGAAAATAGCCTGAACAAGTGTGAAGTCCTGAAAGCCGGCATAAAGAATGCTCAGCGCCAGAATGCTGAGGAAGCCTGGCAGCACGAACAGTATTCCGGCCACAAGGCCGCCAGCGGTACGATGCAACAGCCAGCCTATATAGGTGGCCAGTTGCTGCGCCTCCGGCCCCGGCAGAAGCATGCAGTAGTTGAGTGCATGCAGGAAGCGGCTTTCGCTGATCCACTTTTTCTCTTCGACAAGGATGCGGTGCATAACCGCGATCTGTCCGGCCGGGCCGCCGAAACTCAAGAGCGCTACGCGGCACCAGACGATCATGGCCTCGCGGAACGAGACCGAGTGGCCATAGTCGTTTGTGTTTGGGGCACTGCGTACCTGGGATTCACTCATGCATGTCTTCCTACTTTCATTAAAGTGTTGGCGGGGGCTATCGGCCGCATGGTTTGCCCTCGAAACGGGCCAGCAAACCGTCGAACACCGTCGCGGCGGCGGCTAGCAGTTCATCATCATCGGCGAACGCTTGGCGTAACCCAGCCAGCACAGACTCGACACCCGGCGCTTCGGGGGGCTGGACACCGCCGACGTCCAGGTAATGAACCAGCAGCCCCAGCTTCGAGATGGCCGGGCTGTCCAAGCTGAAACTGGTCGCCAGTACCTCGAACGTGACGCGGCTACCGACGTGGCTGAATGTCGCCCCGTCGAAATCGAAACCCAGGGCCTCAGCCGGGCAATCACTTGGCGTGTCCAACCAGAGAATGCGGGCCGTTGGATCAATGCAGCGGCGGATCAGCCAGGCGCTGGCCAGGCGGTCGACCCAGGGCCGCTTGCGCGTCGCCCAGAGACGGCCTTGGTAGTCACGACGATCCAGCTGTTCGATTGGCTGATCTTGACTGCTCGGCTCATCCTGCGACAGCGCTCGACTGATGGCCGTTTCCAGTGTTTTGAGAGCCGCGTCGGCCTGCTGCCGATTTTCCGCTGGAAAAAAGTCGATGGCCGCTACCTGAGCAAACGCCTTGCGCAGCTTGCGCACCTGCTTTGTGCTGGCAAGAGCATTGTCCGCATTCAGCTGTGCTTGGCACGCCTCGATCTCGATTCGCAGCCTGGTGTAGTCCTCGCTACGGTCGAACAGCTCGATAAAGCGCTGCCCCTGTGGATCATTGATGGGCAACAGAAAGGCTGTGCCATTGCTACTCAGGATGTCGCGCTCAACAGCCTCCAATGCTTCTCGGCAGGCGGGAGTGTCGGGCAACAAATAGACCCCGTCGCGCAGTACCGCTGCGCCAATACTCTTGAGGGCACGCCAGGCGCGCATACGCTCTGTAGCGTTAGCGGTCGGCAAGGCGATGATCAGCGAAAGCCAATAATTCATGTAGATAACAGTACTTAATTAGTAACGTACTCTACATTATTCTCTCTTTCTCTGATTGTCCATTGACCGTCGTCGCCAGAGTAATCATGACTGCCGACTATAGCCACGTACTTAAATGACGCGCAGGGAGGTAATTATCTGACTCTGTAAATATAACGATAAAATAGGTTATCATTAGTTAATCACAGATTGAGGAGGCAGGAATGGGGTTTGGGGAGCAACGGAACAGAAAGTGCACTTAAGCCCAGCGCCTGCCCGCAAACCCTTGTGGCGTCTGGTTAGTTCGGGAAAACCATCCTTTTGTCGAACCCTGGCAGGCACTGACGCCAGGCCGTCCAAACGCATGAAAAGCAGTGCAGAAAAGTCGTTCAGTAAAACAAAGTCTGGATAACCGCCCCTATTTTCGGCAGCGGTGAACTCTAGCTAAGCCTTACGTTGGTTTTTGGTTCCACTGCTCCCCAAACCCCGTGTACAACTCGGCTGAGATACCGGCGCTTTGCAGGATTTGGCGCAACAAGCTGATCAGGCTGCCGGGATGCAGGGCCTCGCTGCCCAGATGCCCCCAACGATCCAGGCGACAGAACACTGCGCCGCGGGCGATGCCGGCGACACTGATCCAGTCGAGATAGGCCTGTACTGGGCACAGGCGTTTCAGGGCCGGTGCGTAATGGGTCGTGCCGAGGTTTTCCCGGTCACTCTTGCTCTGCGGCAGGAACAGGCTCATGCCAGCACCGGCTTCGGCCTGGATATGCTCGACCTGCAGTCGACAGAGTTCGTCACTGCGAAAACCCCGCCAGAAGCCGATTAATAGCAGCGCCGCATCACGCCGGCTGCGCCGCAGGCTTGCCAAATTGCCGGACTGCTGAGCTCGTTCGGCCTCCTGATTCAGCCAGTGAACCGCCTGTTCCAGGTGTTGCAACTGCAACGGTGCAGCTTGCTTGGCTTGTGCCGGATGCAAGGTGCGGATGCCTTTGAGCACCTGTCGCACCGTGGGCGTCTTGGTCGGATCAGGAAAGCCCTGGGTGATATGCCACTGAGCCAAAGCAGCCAGGCGCTGTTTGAGCGTGTTGCTGCTTAGGGTGTCGGCGTAGTCCACCAGGTAGCGCACGATGCTATCGCTGGTGGCGGGTAGAAAGCCGCCCCAGCTCACTTCGAAGTGCTCGATGGCCGACTGATAACTGCGACGGGTGTTTTCCCGCGTACCGGCTTGCAGATAGCGCTCGACGTCTTTCATCGCTCGAAATGCCCTTTGTGTACGGGAAAACGGCAGCTAAGCGGCCGTTTGTGCCAGTCTTATTGAATAACGCTCTATTATTTTATCTTAATGATCCCCTTGTGAAGGTCTTTACATCGGGTAATTTTAGAATGTAAATACATGGTATGTAATCCACTACGAAATCGTAGGAGCAGACCATGGCCCGCGGCGGCATCAACAAGGCACTGGTTCAGAAAGCGCGACAGGCGATCCTGGCGCGAGGCGAGAACCCGAGCATCGACGCGGTACGGGTTGAACTGGGCAATACCGGCTCGAAAACCACCATTCACCGCTACCTGAAAGAGCTCGAAGACGCCGAGCGCGGCCGGGATGCGGGCTCAATCCCGCTCAGCGAACAGTTGGCCAACCTGGTCGGCCAACTGGCAGATCAGCTAGAGGAGGATGCGCAGGCCACCGTGGCCCAGGAGCGCGAACATCTGGCACGCGAACGGCTCGATTTCCAGAACCAGGCTCGGCTGGCCGAAGGCCGAATCCAGCAGTTGGAAAGCCTGAGCAGCGGGCTCACGGAACAGCTCCGGACTGCCCAGCAAGCACTACAGCAGGAGCAGCAGCAACGCCAACAGGCCCAGATCGAGAATGCCCGCTTGCTGCAGGCCAACCGCGACCTGGAGGAGCGCCTGCAGGACCGCGATGGGCAGATTCGCTCGCTGGAGGAAAAGCATCAGCACGCACGCGACGCCTTGGAGCACTATCGCCAGGCCAGCAAGGAGCAGCGCGAGCAGGAACAACGTCGACACGAGACGCAGGTACAGCAGCTGCAATTGGAACTGCGGCAATTGCAGCAGACCTTGATAATCAAGCAGGACGAGCTGACCCAATTGAACCGCGACAATGCGCGTCTGCTAGCTGAGGCGCGGCAACTGCAAAAAGAGCAACATGCGCAGCAACAGCTACTGGCGCAGAAAACTCAGGCCCTGGATGCCTCGCAGAACGCGCTGGCCGGTGCCGAGCGCTCGAATGAAACCCTGGAACAGCGTTGTTGCACATTGCAGGAGGAGGTATCCCGGCTGGGCACAGCCTCTGTGATCCAGACGCAGCAGGCGCAGGGCCTGCAGGAGCGCCTGATCGAAGCCAATGCACAGTTGAAGCTACTCGGGGCGCCGCTTGCGAACAGCGATAGCGCACCGAGCACATGAACCGGCACACTGAGTCCATGTGCTGAGTGGAGGTGAAGATGACACTACTTGAGACTGCCAATGAGGGGGCCGCCGAACCTGTCCGTTTGACTACACCGCTAGGCCAGGCCATTGGTAATCTGTTCGCCCGGGCCTTGCCGCTACTGGATGGCAACCCACCAGGCTCGCTCAAGGTCTTCGTCTTCGGCGGCTGCGCGGTGCACCTGCTCACCCATGCGCGTGGTAGTGCGGACATCGATGCGGAGATCGAGGCTGCCCGCGTGCTGCGCAAGGACGAGATCATGGCCGTCTACACACCGCCAGAGGGTTATGAGGACAGAGACGGCCGCGACTTGCAGGTTTATCTGGATCAGAACTACACCAATGCCCTCGGGCCACTGCACGAGGACTACCGCGAGCGCGCCATCCCCATGGAGGGTTTCGAGGGTGAGCAGCCGCTGCATATCTTCGTTGCCGCCGGCGTGGATCTAGCAATATCCAAACTCGGCCGCTTTACGGAAAACGATCAATTTGATATCCAACAGCTCATCGAATGTGGCCGTGTCGATGTCGGCCAGTTTGTTACACTGGCAACAGAGGCAATCGATTATGCCGTGGGCAACCGAAGCGCAATGCTAGGCTGCCTGAAGCTGGTCACAGCGAAGTACCTGGAGGATGGGCGAGATGCCACGTCTGGATCGTAAACAAAGCTTTGGCGCGCTCCTGGAGACTGTCACCCAGCAGCGCCTTAGCCAAGTTGCGTCCGATGCTCTTGTGGAGCTCGCCAAACAGTTGTGGTACGAAGAGCGCGACCTCGTGCCGGTACTGCAGCGTGAAGTGGCGGGCAAGCTGCGCAAGCCTGAACAGAAGCTGCGAGCCCTCTATCTGGTCGACCTGCTGCGTCGCTTTCCCTGTGTATCAACGGAAAAAGCCGCGCGTCTAAAAGGCTTTGTCAGCAGCTGGTCGAACCTGAAACCGGCTGAACGCTCGCCGCGGGCGACCCAGTTGGTCTCTCGCTACAAGCTCGACAAGCTGGCCTATGAATGGGGGCTGGAGGAAGACGTCAGCAAGCAGATGCAGGATGTCCTGGCTTTCCAAACCCGCCATTACGCCGCCACTCAGGACGTGAAGACAGGCTATTCAGAGCCGGTGCCTGTCGGCTAGCTGGCAGCCTCCGCAGGCCCTCTAATTCGTCCTTTTTTCCAATTTTTCGATCTCGAGTCGGCCACGGATTGCGGGAATTATCTGCAATTATCTCGACATAGATAATTGATCAATTATTAACCGCCCAGGCGGGTTGCGAATCGTGTTCGACGCTCTTCTGCGAGTGCAACCAAGCGACTGATCCGTCCTTTCTCTCTGGATGGCTGTAGCGATTGGGCGCGAATCCTATTCCGACTGCCGATTGCCGCGCCGCAGTTCGTTGATCAGTGTCAGGATTGTTGCTAGGTTTCTGACATATTTCAAAAACCAGCCATCCATGAAATCCCTTTCCGCGGCAATCATCGAACACAGCAGGCTTCTTCCTGAAGGAGGCATCCTTGCACCAAACGAATTCCTTCACTTGGCTGACCGTGCTTCGGTGGACCAAGCATTCTCTCGATTAGCCAAGGGCGGGGAGTTAATGCGGATTTCACGCGGCCTCTATGTGGCGCCGGTCACCGGGCGCTTCGGCAAACGCGCGCCGGCGACGGAGAAGGTTATCAGTGCGATAGCTTCGAAAAGCCATCAGGTAATCGCGTTAAGCGGTGCCCGCGCAGCGAACCTTCTAGGGCTAACGCAACAGGTGTCGATTAGGGAGGTATTTGTTACCGGCGGACGGCCGAGAACCCTGCAGCTAGGCAAGGCTCAGGTGAGAATCGAGCATGCGCCGCATTGGCAAATCGCCCTCGGAACAACCATTGCTGGCGACGCTGTACGTGCGCTTGCCTGGCTGGGGAAACCCCACGCCCCAGAGGCAGTCGCCAAGCTGCGCACGTGCCTGTCGAGTAACGATTGGCAGATTTTGATATCGCATAGATCAAACCTTCCTCAATGGATGGCTGAAGCGATTGGGCGCGAAGCAGTCTTTGCTGAGCAGGGCTTCTGATGCTCGTTTAAATACAATAATTTAGAGAACGAATGTCCTAATTTTGCCTTATCTCGGCAAGACTCAGTTACGTCCTGAAAAGTCTTTATAAAACATGCGGATAGGAGGGAAGTGAGTGAATTTTCCCTTTATCTCGGCATGACCCCTTCTAGGGCTGACGCAGCAGGTGTCGATTAAGGAAGTATTTATCACCAGCGGACGGCCGAGAACCCTGCAATTAGGCAAAATTCAGGTGAGAATCGAACATGCGCCACAGTGGCAGGTCGCCCTCGGAGCGACCATTGCTGGCGACGCTGTACGTGCACTTGCCTGGTTGGGCAAACCCCACGCCCAAGAGGCAGTCGCGAAGCTGCGCACGTGCCTGTCGAATAGCGATTGGCAGGTCTTGAAATCGCATAGATCCAAGCTTCCTCCATGGATGGCTGAAGCGATTGGGCGCGAAGCAGTCTTTGCTGAGAAGGGATTCTAATATTCGTTTAAATACAATAATTTAGAGAACGAATGTCCTAATTTTTGCCTTATCTCGGCATGACCCCGGGTTCATGTCGTCTGTGCTCCATTGGTTGATTCAGTGACTGTTGCGCTCAGGTGGCCATCTGCAAAGGCCAGATCCAGCCGGCCGGCTGCCCGTGCCTGCTGTGCACTGGTAACGATTTCCCCACCAGGGGAACGGATCAGGGCAAATCCCCGGCTCAGCAGTGCGAGCGGGTTGGTCTTGTCGTAGAGGGTACCCGCCAGCGCCAAACGAGCATTTTCCCGTGCGATCAGGGCGAGCGACTGAGCGGAGGCCCTGGAAGCGCCCAGAAGGGCCTTCTGTCGCTCACTGGCGATCAGACCAAGGGTCAAGCGTGAAAAGCGATCCTGCGCAGCCTGCTGCTCGGCCTGCTGCTGGGTAATGAGCCGGGCTCGGCCGCTGTCAAACCGCGACTGACGGTCCAGCAGGTTTCGGTGCTCGGCATGAAGCCGCTCAACCACACGCCGGCTGAAGTAGCCCCATGCACGATCCAGGTACGGCCCCTGCCCCGCCACAAGCCGCTGAATCAGGGCGTTCGCCTGCTCTGCCCGCGCCCGCGCCGCCGATGCCTCGGACATGAGCGCCGTCTTGATGAACCCGATCACCTTGGACGGTGTGTCGAAACGCCGGTGCGCAACCAGATCGAGCACGCATTCGTCCACCTCGTGACCGATGCCGGTGAACACGGGCACCGGCAGCCGGCATACCCACGCCGCGAGGTTCGCATCGTTAAGCCAGGCCAGATCGCTCTTCGCGCCGCCTCCGCGAATGATTGCGACCGCATCGAAGCCCTGAGCCTGGTGACGCTCATGAACCTGCCGCAGCGCATCGCGAATGCTCTCGGAGCAATCCTTGCCCTGGAAGGTCGCTGCGAAATATTCGAACTGACACACGCCGGCGCCGGCCAACTGCTCGGCGTCGCGCTTGAAGTCGGCCAGCCCCGCAGCCTCGTGCGGCGCTACAACCGCCACGCGCCAATATCCACTCGGCGCCGGTAGCCCGCGCTGCAGATCCAGCCAGCCCCGCTCACGTAGGGAGGAAATTATCTTCTGCAGTTTTGCCTGCATGTCGCCCAGGGTGTAGCTGGGGTCAATGCCGGTCACCATGAGGCTGAAGCCAAACTGAGGGGAGAAATCCGCCCTGACTTTGAGCAGTACGTTCATGCCCGCCTGCGGCAAGCCCCCGGTCGCCTCTTGCCATTGCTGCAGCACCTTGCCGGCGACATTGGCGAACATCGTGCACCGTGCCTTGGCCACCCCGTTACCGTCTCGCGATTCGAGGATATCCATGTAGCAATGCCCATTGGGGCGACGCTTGAAGTCGCTCAGCTCGGCGACCACCCAGCAGCTGTCGGGCATCGCAGCGCGAAACGCCTTCTGGATCTGGGTCAGGTAGGCACTCAGGCTCAGGTGGCCCTCAGCCTCATCAGCCACGCTCAATGCCCCGCTCCCCTTCGGTACCCAGTGTTGCCTGCACAACTTGCTCGATGCGCGACAGCCGGTCTGCGCAGAATGCACGGGCCTTAGCGAACTCCTGAGCTAGTGACTCCAGCTCGTCAATGCTGACCTCGTTGCGCTCCAGGCGCTTAACGGTCTGCTCGATGAAGGCGATGTTCGCTTCGTAGGTGTCTCGGCTCATTGGGGATTCCTGTGACAGGGCAGTTTCGAGCCCATTATCACAGGAATACCGGAACACCCAAGCCAATCAGCGAGTCGGTGGGTACCAGTAGCTTTGACCCTGCTCGATGTGACCTGGCTTGTCGCCGTACTTGGCCAGGAACAGCTCCTTGGCCAGGTTCAGGTGGGGCCGGACTAGGTGGTGCACCATTGCGGCGTACTCGCCGAACGCGGGGTGACGCTTCCAGTACCCGCCGCCGATTGCTGCCGACAGAGATCGATCAAACCAGCCCTGTAGCAGCCGTTCCACGCCGGCCAACTCTTCCTCAGCCGAGTTTGCGTCGTCGATCATCTGCCGGCCGTCACGCTTGGCTTGCTCACGCTCGTTGTACGCAGCAGGCAATCGGCCAAGGGCCACAAGCGCCTCCTCGAATGCCAGGTGCCTTTTCTCGTGGCTGATCCGGTCTTCTGCCAGATCCGGCGCGAACTGAAGTCCGCATAACGAACAGGTGACGGTGCCACTGCCAGACCCTGCGCACAGCGCAGCCACCGCATCAGATGCACGCTTGCGCAGCTCATGGTAGTGGCGCACGGCAAAGTGCTCTCGTGCGGTCACGTCCAGTCGCTGGGCATGGGTCAGATCAGGGTGTGAGTGCTTGGCCTGCTTGGCGAGCTTCTTGGCGCGCTCAAGGTCAAGAAGGGGGGTGTGCATTTGCATACGGAAACCTCCAAGGGATTACTCGGTGTCCACTGAAGAGCACCCTGCGAAGGTGCCGGTAGTTGTCTGCTGTGAAGTCGGTAGTGCTTTCGCTTTGCCCGTGTGGACGGCCGGCACCTACCCGGAGTGCCAGCAGAAAATATCTACTGACGTTGGTCGTCAGTCAAGCCAACCGGCTGATCATTTCTTGAGCACGCCCTGCCGCCTCGGTATCTGCTCGCCTGCCTGAGGTTATCCACAAGGTTGCCCACGCTTTCCGTGGATAAACCGCAGGCAGAAAAAATCCCGCTCAAGGCGGGACTTTTCTGGGGTCCATGAAGACGCCATCAGCGCACGGGACGAATCGCGCCAGATGTCAGAGGGCCGGTACCCGAAAACTCATAGCCCGGCTTGTGGCCGAAGAACTCTTCGTAATCGGCGTCATTCAGGTCTTGTGCCTCGCCCTTCAGCACGCTCACCCAGAGGGCATGATCGTCGTCGATGTGGATGAAGCTCGCAGGGCCGTAGCCGTTCTGCTCCAGCCAGTCTGTCAGCTGCACGAACCGAGCCGGCGCGTAGTTCACCTGCCCTGCTCCCTTGCTGCTCGCCTCGCACACTGGCTCGGGCTGCAGGGTGTTGTGGAAGCGGATCTGGCCTTCGCACACGATGATGTTTGCCAGTACCGGCGTGGGAGCCGCTGCCCATTGCCGGTGACCGATCCTGATATCCAGGTAGTCATCATCGGCAGCGTATGCATCCGGCAGCGTCGCCCTGCTGCATCCGCTCAAAGCGCCCGCAAGCATCAGCGGCACGACGAGCGCGTTCGCAAATCTCTGCCCTTTCATTTCAACCTCCGTTGGCCTGTTGTGCGATCTGGGCCACCTGGTCATGTCCCATCGGGGTGTGCAGCGAAACCCCGGCACCATCCTCAAGCCCCTGCTGGTAGGCCCCGTATTCCTCCGGGCTCACCTTGCGGCGCTTCATCTTGCCCACCGGAACATCCGGGTGGTGTTTGCCCATGTAGGCGCTGATGGCACGCTCCACCTCCTCGGACACTCCGGCGAACTCCTCTACCCGGCGTGCTACCGAGGTGATCCACGACTCGGCGTACAGATCGCCGGCGCGGCGCTTGTGTGATGGGCTGGCGAACTGAAATCCAGAAAGATAATTCCTGCGTGAATCGGTCAGCTGCCGAGCCAGCACTTCGTAGGCGTAAGACGCCATTTCGGACGTGCCGGTATCACCGATGAAGGTCAGTGTCTGCCCGGATCGACCGTAGCCGTACAGATTGATACAGCCAAAGGCCTTCGCCACTGTCGCCGCGAGCATTCGCACCCAGCGCGCCGGCATGCTCTTGCCCTTGCCGACTTTCAGGGTGAATTCTTCTGCCCGAGATGCATGTACATCGCCAAGCTCAAGCTTGAACTTGTCCATCAGCTTCTGAGCCTGCCGCATCGCCGCTTCTGCCTCGTGGGCATTGCTCGACTTGGCCAGCGCAAAACACTTCTTGATCTTGTCCAGGGCTCGTTTGCGCTTCTCTGGATCTACTTCACTCGACATTTCTACAACCTCCGCTTCGCGACACATGTTCGCCATCTAAGTACGCGCGATCAGTGAAGCGCGGTTGTGCGATATCCCAAGCCCACATCAGCCATGCCGATTACGAAGTTCCTCAAGGCCAAAAACCATATCTGCCAGCTCTGCAGGACCAGCGTTACGTGTCGAGCGGAAATAATCCGCACGTATTCCGGGCCGTCCTTCGAGCAGAAGTAAAACCGTCTCGCGCTCTACATCGCTCGCAATTCGCAATTGCTCGATCATGCTCACATACGCTTCACGACACGCAAGCAGGAACTCGCCGCATCGATCCTTGCGAGTTAGGCCCATGCATCCAGAATGAACTGCAAGCACTGTGTTGATTGAACGAACAACCAGCGGAATCAGCTTGGAGCAGCGCTGAAAGCAGAACATGGCTTCGACCAGGTTCGCGCCAGCCGGGTAATCGCCCTCCAGTTGAGACAGTTGCTGCCAGAAGCGGTCACTATTTGCAGGTAGCTCAAAACTTGAGAGATTCATTTTCTTTTGGTTTCTGCTGCCCTCGATCATCTGCATCAGGCCTTCGAATCGAAAAGCTGGACTTGAGAACTGTCATTACGGGCATCCATTACTTGCGCTGCTATTACCGCTACTTGCTCTTCATCCAACCACTCCCTGATGCGTCCTGCGGAGAGACGGCCATTATCGCTGTCGGTTTTCAGCGCTTCGTAAGCTTCTTTATTTAGCGGTAGATAACGATTAAAGGCCTCGCGCAGAAGGTCGCTCCATGTTGGGCCTTGGAACCATCCCTTACTATTGCATGTTTTAACGCACCAGTTTTCTATAGGCGCAGTGAAATTCGATAGATTGATCCCAGCCAATATATAACAGAACAATATCAATAGTTTAATGCCATTCACCCATGAGGGGAGTCCCCATTGCTCGACGTTCAGAGTGATCACAAGGAAAAGCACTAGGATATAAATTCCACCGACGACGATTAATGCTTTGGAGCGTATGGCCTCTTCGCGTGGACCGTTCGTGGTGGAATCATTAATCTCCCACAGATACTTTCGCATCTCGGATAGCTGCTTGCTCCGCTCGTTGGTGCTCACTTCATTCATCACCGCATCCCCAAGAAAATATTTACTGTCCTTCCATGTCCCGCATACAGCGTGGATATCCGCTGCGCGACACAGTGTTAAAGCCGCTGCTGCTCGAACGTCACTCGATTCATCAGGCAATACTCGACCGGGTAGCCGTTGACGTACTGCTGAGGCGATAACCCGCTGCCGATGTAATGGCAGGTTCCAACCATGAACTTCAAACCGCCAGAGGGGTATTTCTGGCTGAGCAGCACTGCCTGATCTCCTTGGATTGCGAAGCCGGTAATGTCCCCCCAGTTAAAGCTCACACCCCCACACTCCAGCCCGGTGTTAGTTACCTCCAGGATCTGCTGTACCACCCCTGACTCAGGCGCCTGAGCGAAGAACCTCCCGTTCGGAAGGATCGGTGGCCAGAACTCGCCAGCCCTTATCTCTTTGAATTCCAATCGGCCTCCCTCACTTTCCTAGCAGCCACACCAAAGCCGTCAGCGCATACCGATACACGCGGGCCAACACGACCACACCCGTGAGCGGCGTCAGCACCATGCCAGCTGCCAGCACAAACCCATGGAGCGAATCGGTCCAAAGTCCGAAGCTCGGCAGCAGCGAAATCTCAACTCCCATCGTTGCCCCCTGGATGATCACCAAGCAGGCGGGCATGCAGTGCTCGCACCTTGGCGATGTCGCCTCTCAGTTCGGCCAGCAGATCGCACCAGATCTTCCTAGTACCGACCGCTACCCCGACACCTGCCCCCAGAGCGAAAACGCTCCCTACCAATAGCTCCAGCACCATCAGAAAACACCCGCCTCAGTCACTCCCGGTGGTACCATCTTCACACCTCTCGCGGCAGTCCCAACTGCCCACTGCCTCCCTGGCATCGGCTACATCCGCTACGCGACACAGACTCCCCCGCTTTTTCTGAAAACGAACAGTCGTTGTAGATTTATACGGCATGAACCCCAGTTTTTCCGCCGTAGCTGGAAAGTGATAATGCCTGGTTGCTGGAAGGTGGAAAGTCACTGGAACCCGCGTCATTACTGGCTTTCACAGTTTCCACCCATGGCTAAGGAGGCTTTCACTTTCCACCCTCAGCAGCGTTGGTGGAAATTCTGATCTTCAAGAGTGGAAACTGAGCGTGGAAAGTCACTGGAACCCGCGTCATTACTGGCTTTCACAGTTTCCACCCATGGCTAAGGAGGCTTTCACTTTCCACCCTCAGCAGCGAAGGTGGAAATTCTGGTCTTTAAGAGTGGAAACTGAGCGTGGAAAGTCGCTGGAAGCCCCGTCATTACTGGCTTTTACTAGCTGAATGCCTCTCTGAGACTTTCACCTGCTGATAACGCTGCTTCGCAAGCTTCCAGAGCCTTCTTGGACCTTGCTATTGAGTTGTTCATCGTGCGACACAGCGCCCTGTTTTCGTGGGCAGCTTTGCGAAGGTCGGCGAGAAGACGTTCGTGGTGCATTGCGGCCTCTCTGACCTCCTTGGGCAATGACTTGAAGGTGCTGGGTTTGTAGCTGAAACCCGCTCCTTTAGGTAAATCGATGGTCACGGATCGCCCCGCTGTTGCCAGGCCAGTTGGCCGCAATTTGGCCCCCACGGCGCGGGATAAGCTCGTGTCCTTAATATCGACCTTCTTTGCCCAGGTAGCCGACCAGCACCCCGGCGTTCTGATCCGCACAGAGATGAGCAGGTGCGTATGCAGATCTCGGTCACCAGACCGCGCAATCAACCAGTTGGCATGGGCTAGGTACCCCTCAGCTACAGCCAGCGCCATCTCATAAAGGGCTTGGTATTGCTCATCCAGCGGGTGATCGATGCGCAGCTTCTTGGGACTCATGCCAGGTACCGTAAAATTTTCAGAAGCATGGCAGACCACTGAGCGGTTAGGCGGGCTAAACCTACAAGATTCTTGTACCTTTAGCCCGCACAGGCGGGTTTTTAGTCTCGATAATCTCTCTCCGTGGCCAATCGGCTGCCATGCTGGCAACGATCTGTCGCTTCGACCCTTCGCAGGCGACAAATTAGCAACCTTGTTGCCATTACGGCTCCGCTACGGCATCGCCAAGCACATAACTTTGCCCCAATGCATAACGGGCACTACCTCTGGAGAGAGTCATGAGTACCTTCTTGGGCCTGGATATCGGTTACAGCAACACAATTGGCACCTTTGGTGACGGCGTAGGGCAATCGGAATCCTTCGTAAGGCCGTCTCAGGCTGCACCGCTGGCCTCTATCCCCGGTGATTCAGGTCTGCGGGCCGGCGAGGTCCTGGTTGATGTAAATGGCGAGCCTTGGGTTGCATTCGCTGCCCCTGGAAGGGTCCAGGAAGGCCGAGAGCTACACGAGGATTACACCAGTTCTGAGGCCTATCAGGCCCTGTTTAAAGCATCTCTGCTACATGCAGCAGGTAGTGGAGATGTAATCGACGTGCTTGTAACTGGATTGCCGGTCACTCAAGCACGAGATGAGAGCTATGTTAAAGCGCTCGTTGAAACAATGACTGGTACTCACCGCATCAGTTCAAAACGCGAAGTCACAGTCAAATCCGTCGTAGTTGTTGCACAGCCAATCGGCACCCTTACCGATATTTATTGCACATCAGATAGTGCGGATGTTGTAGAGGAGTCTGTTTCGCTCGTTCTTGATCCCGGATTCTTCAGTGTGGATTGGGTTCTATTTGATCACCGTGAACTGGTTGCGCAGTCAAGCTCTAGTAGCGTTAAAGCAATGAGCGTTCTACTTCAGGCTTGCAACGAAGAGATTGGCTTGGAACAAGGTGGCATTCCGGGTGTTGAAAAGATCGAGCATGCGCTACAGTCCGGCCGGTCTTACATCCTGATGTTCGGCCGCAAGGTTGAGTTGGACGTTTATTTAAAGCGCGCAGCTGATCGTGTTATTCCTGCGGTGTTAGGTGAAATCAAACAATCTCTTCGTTTTCTTCGTGGTCGCGCAATCGACTGCGTGATTTTGGGAGGCGGTGGCGCCTCGATTTACGAAGAATATGCTCGCTCTGAGTTTCCCGAATCTCTGGTAATTAAGCCTGCCAATAGTGTCAAAAGCAACGCGAACGGCTTCTACATTATCGCCATGTCTTGAGACGCCTTTCAGAAGATAAATGAGGTCTGCTATGCGTTTTCAGGTGAGGGTTGGCGAGCAATATTCGGAACTGCTCGCGCATTTGGAGTCGTTAAAACCAGAGTTGCGAGGGAAACGGCTTCTCGCTTTGGCCGCAATGCAATTAGCTCGAAGTGAAGCATCCGCTCCGTTTAAAGGTCACATTTCCGAGCCGTCCATTGCAGCTGAAACGTGTGCGGAAGTAACTGATGGCGTAGCCCCCGTTGCGCCAGCTAAACGAGCACCAGATTGGATCACGAGAACAGCAAATGGCTCCGCATAGAATTTTGCTAATGCCACTTCTTCTGATTGTGGCACTCGCAAGCCCTACAGTATGGGCGTTCACTTTGAAGGGAACTGTCTGGGAACGGGTTTCCAATGCGAGTTCTTGCAAAGCACCACCACTACTCTTGTACTCGCTCGCGATTCAGGAGTCACGGCATCCGGCAGGGAGGGGGTTAATTACTCCCCATCCGTTCGCATTACGCAATGCAATCAGCGGTTCAAAATATCCAGATAGTCAGGCCGAAGCCGCACGGCTTCTACAGCTCTACATTCAGGAAGATCCGCTTACAGATGTCGGCATGATGCAGATTAATCTTCGGTGGAACGGTGCGCGCGTAAAGTCGCCTGAGATGCTGCTTGATCCAGAAACGAATATCGCGGTGGCTGCCCAGATCCTTTGCGAGTCTCTTTCTGTTAAGCGAAACGACATCGAGCTAGGCATCGGTGGGTACCACACAATGAATCCAGAACGTGAAGCAGACGCTCGTGCATACGCCAGGAATGTCCTGATGATCTGGCGCTCACTTCAAGCTTTAGAGAAATCGGGGAGCTAAGGAATGTACTCACTCAACAGTGCGCTGATTCAGATGACAATGCGCCGCATGATCCTGGCAGGTCCACAGGGCTTCCCGGATGTGCTCCAGGAACAGCGGATCAGTTCAAGGGATGTGATGTGGCTGCACCTGCTCAACCGGAGAAAACTGGAGGCTTTGGACCGGCTTCCGATCTCTCTCTTTAGGATCTCCTATGACAGGTTGGATGTTGGGCGTGGAGGGCTGGATGATGACCTTTTTGAGCGCACATGCATCCGGTTGACCATGGTCACTGAAACCATCAATTTCGCGATCACTAACAAGACGAACCCACTGATCAGCATCGGGTTCGACAATGAAGGCTTCGACCGTTTCCGGCATGAACCTTTTCTGCGACGGCTCATGATGATTCAGAAAGGAGGCTTCAAGGTTGGCCTTCGGTGCGACCTCGCTTCCCTAGAGCTGATGCCGGACAACCCTGAGGCACAGTTGAGTGATTGCCTGCGCATTATCCTCGGCGAGCTGAAGCACCAGCGCGCTAATGGAGGTAAGCGTATGGGCCGCGTGCGGGATTGGAACGCGGAGCTAACCAGTGGTGATGTCGTCGCAGAAAGGCTGCTGAAGGATGGTGTGACCCCCAAACTCGTTACCGCCCACGTTGGCTTGCCTGAGCGCGTTAACAGCCTTCATCGTAAGTTGCGCCGTGAGAATCGTGTTGGCCCGAAGGGAGGCGGTCGAATCGGCAGTCATTCGAGCAGTATCGAGAGAATGCCTCGCCACGCTCTGCTCTTCATGAGCATCTACCTGCTGCTGGCCAAGAACCCCGAGACTCGTATCAATGCGCTGGTCTTTTCGCTCGCGCTCAATGAGTACCGCCTGATCTGGTCGTACCTGAATTTCTCTGAGGCCGATACTCTCGACGCATCTGAATGCTGGCTTCTTGCGTCGGGTTATCGCTCTCAGGAGGTTAGCGTTGTCGAATGCTCCTCCTGCCGTCAGATCAAAATCCAAGATAGGCGAAAGGCGAGCACCTGCCATTGGTGCTAACAAGATAAGGGCTTGATTGCTCACAGTCAGGCTGCAATGAGCTATCGGACCAGGCAATGCCTGGCGTCTTCGTTGGGCTCCCTACCAGGGAGAGCTATGGCGATTATGGGCGCGATATCCGATGAGCATTTGGGTTCCTGCGATACCGAGCGATGATGTAGTCATGACAAGGTTGAAGTGGAAAGAGGTGGCTATGCCGAGCCATGATTCAGTGAAGTGCCAGTGCTGCGGAAAGATGATGGTGCCCAAGACAATCTTTAGTCGCGGCTTCTACGGCGGCTGGGGATGGTGGCTTGGAGGTGGTCGCCCCGTATCGAGCTGCTGCCCGTTCTGCCTATCCGAAAGGTGGGATGGGAGTTCGCCTGACGTCCGTGAAGCGGTCTGGTATCAGGCACTAGGGGTCGTTCTCGCATTCTTGTTTACCTTCATGGTCCTCGTTGCCCTCATCTTTGGCATCGGACTGTTTGATGCAGTTTTCGGTGTCAGGTCTTCGTGGCTTCCTGACCTTATCGCGCTTGTCTGTGCTATATATGCCGGACGTAGCTTCTATAAATGGTTTACACATATACCCGCACAGAGGTAAACAAAAAGCCCGCATCGCGGGCTTTTTTTTAGTCTATGCTCGTTGGGCTTCGTGGCTTACTTGATTCCCGATATTTCTCGCCAGCTTCTTGTAGCTCTCTGTAAGTTGTCTGAGCCGCATTTTTTATGCCCTGCCCCGCATTTGAGAAATTCTGAGGCATCTCGCTGAGTTGATGTGTAAGCGGCTCAGGATTGCTCATGAACGTATCCACAACGGGAGGCTGATCCGTTGGCTGATTATTCAGACCTGTTTGATAGTGCTCCTGAACAACTGCTGCATTTGCGTCATCCTTAACGTCAATGACATCTCTACCATCGGCTTTCATAGAATGATAGCCACTTGTATTCATGTCATTCATTTCTAAGAATGCGCCAGCTGCGCCCCTACGAGCATTCTCGAAGCGATCATCCATACCAGAGGTGTCGGGCGCTGCTCCTTTCAGGCCTGCAAGTTCGTTTGAGTTTCCAGAATCAACCTTGAAGTCGAATGGAGAGAACTGAGAGTCTACCAACTCACCCATTCTTCCAGTTTGCTGCATATGAAGCATAGAGGCGGCAATGATTCTTTCATCATTATCCGTAGTGGCTTGCTGAACACTAGCAGAATTCATCAGGTTGCGAATACTTGCGTAGTCCTGTTCATTCTGTCCTGCAAGTTCTCGTATGCCCAGTGCAGCCGCGTGTTTTGTGAGGCCGCTATTTGCAATTGCCTTACCCGCAGCCTGTCCTATGTCAAGGTCTTGCTGGCTTCTCCAGCCCTGGCTAGAAGCCTTGGTATCTGTATATGTAGCTTGTGCCGATTTCGCTTCCGTGAGCGTTCTTCCGATTGTATCGCTATTAGATACCTGCTCCATGGCTTGGTTATTTTGGGTAAATGCTTCAGCTGCAGCAAACGTAGCTGTGTCGCTCCTATTGGAGTCTACAACCTGCTGAAGCTGAAGAACGCCCTCTTTCGTTAATTGCTGCTGCTCGGAACTCATTTGCTGAAACTTTGCAGACTGTTCCAGCCTTCCGCCAGCCAGACCCATTGGAAGGGAACCGCCCAGATGGCCAGATGCTGAGCCAGCTTTAATTTCGTCTTGGCTCCATCCCGCTGAGGAAAGTTTCCTTACAGCCTCATTGTAATTTGTGCTTTCACCGAGCTTTAGATTCGTTTGCAGCTGGTCGCCAATTTGCGAAAGCTGTTGTCTTCCCGCAGATGTTGAAGAGAGCTGCGATGCTCCACTTTGAAGAGTCTCTTGAAGGTTGGATATTTTTTGTTGCGCGTTTGCGTGGCTGCTTTGAACAGTTGCATCAGCTCCTGCAGCCACAGACAACTTAGGTGCTGTTGCTCGCGCGCCCGTGACGCTTGCACCTGTAGTCATCTGATCAGACGTGTAGCTGGCCGATGTGTCCATAATCGGCGCCTGATCCTTAGTACGAGGCATTACATCTTCCGTGCGGAACTTATCGCCCTGAGTCATCTGTCCCATGATGCTATTTGCAACCATGGCTGAACCGGAGACGATGAAGAGCGCGAGCGGCGGTACCGATGCTGCGAGCATGCCTCCGACGCCTAGAGCTTTGGAAATGGCATGATCTATATCGAGCAACTGAAGCATTGCAAAGCTTTGCGAGGTTGCATCGTACCCGTCAAAGATTGCTTGCATCTCCGCGCCGGCATACCAGAGGGTAAAGGCGTTTACGATGCTCAGCAGGGGCATCCAAAGCGCGACTGCCAAGGGAAGCACCATGTACTTCCCAAGAATCGACATGCCCTTGTCGCCGAGTACCAGGGCGAATGCCATGAACGGAGTCATCGCATACAGCAGACCTTCAAAGAAGGCGATCATGGGACGCATATAGTGCTTGAAGGTGTCGCCCTTCCCGGCCCACTGGATCTCTTGATGGTTAAGCGATTCTCGTAGTGCCAGAGCGGCATTCTGTTCCTGCCAGTGGTTCAACGCATTGACACGCGCGTCACCGAAGATTGGTTGGATAAGCGACATCTCGGTGTAGCCCTGAGCACTCTTGGCGCTCATGGCAAAGCTCTGGATAGACTGGTCAATTTGCGCCTGCAGTTCAAATTGCGTAGTAACCTTGCCTGCAGCTTTCTCAGCTGCAAACCCTTTATCCAGAATTTCACCCATCACATCCATCATCGCCTCTCGGATGGCTGCATTGAGGCGAGGCTGGATATTTGTGCATGAGTCCAGACGCCCATTAGGCTGCCCGTCATATATGTACGCAGACTGCGATATAAGCGGCGCAGCAAGAACGGATTCCAGTCCGGCGCCACGATAAAGTTCGTCGATAGTCGTATAGTTTCTAAGGTTGATCGGGTTAAGCGTACAGAACGTCAGATACTCATTTACGCTTTTCGGAAGATCCCATCCACCGTTTCTCCGGTAGTTTACAAATGAGTCAAGCGCTAGCGGATTTCTAAGCACGTCGCGCACTTTGGCCAGTGTATTCAAACTGCTAAACAAACCGTAGTTCGTCATAGATGGAGTCGAAAAAGCCTGCTCTGAGGTTTTCGTAATATTGTAGGCCACAGTTGATATGACGGAGCCAATAAACGTAGGTCCGATAGGGAGGTTATCTACAATGCGGACTTGGTTCGTCGTTGTATCTTCAATGACGGCAGTAGTTGTTTGGCCGTAAAGCATCAGGTATACAACGAATAGCATACCCGCCTTATGAAATGAAATGCCTTGGCCGTTCCATATTGCTTGGAAACTGAGCAGCACCAAACCAATTAGAAAGCCGATGCGCGCCAGATCCTCACTGAATCCAGAGCCTGTAATCATGGCACTTGCGTTCAGGATTATCTCAAGGAACTCGCCGCTGCCAGTCGTATAAATGTTCATGGACATAAATTAGCTCCCTGCCCCCTGGTTCTGACGACCTTGAACTGTTTTGCCATTATCATTGTTCTCAGCCAATTGCAGAATCTCAGAAGCTCGCTTATCTGCATCACGGAAATTGGTTCCGTTCATGAGTTCTTTTGTCCACTCGCTTGTGACTCGTTGCCGCGCGGCACGCAAATCCTCTTTTATTTTTTCCGCTTCAGCGAAGTCAACGCCTGTTAGTCCCGCGTGGGCAGCGTCAATCAGCTCCATAATTGCTGCATATGCAGCGTTGATGGCGATGACATGTGCAAATTCTTCAAAGTAGATATAGCCCTCAGCTGCTCCAGCTTTCTGAATAACACGCATAAGATTGTGTCCAACAGCGCTGGACATGAAATACTGAACTTTTGCGCCATCAGCCTCAGACGCTGTTCCGTTCGCCAGCCTGTCGAAAACACCTGAGGTTCTAACGTCATCGATGATGCGTTGCTTCAAACCTTTGAATGAGCCGAGTGTTCGAACAGATGGGTTCAAACATTGCTCTTTGTCATCGGAATCACAGCTGAGTACCTTTTCGTCCGACCCCTTACTCCCATCCACAAAAAGGGAGATTGATCGGTCTGTGATAGTCGGCTGGATTGGGGACGCAGTTATCTCCTTTCCACCCTTATCATTATCTTTTAGGGTAAGGATATGTGTACCGACAATCGACATGATCAACTCGGCAAACTCGTCGTTTCCGCTAGTGAGGTGTGAAGCGATCCCCATTTTGCGCAAGCCGCACCACATGACGTTGCCTGTGTTGTAACACGGCTTCATCTTGCCTGCGCTTGCAAGCCGCTCTGACGGTGATGTAGCAGTTGCAGTTTTGGATGAAAAGAAGTCAGACGTTACGTTCTCAAGCATGCCAGTGGCAGCCGATTTCAGATCGTTATGTTCGGCATATGCTTTCCTGCCGGCATCTATGACCCCAGTAGCCAATTGGCATGAATTCGAGAACATCTCATTTAGGCGCTGGATGTTGTTGCGCAGCCCTCGAATGATGCTTGCAGTTGACGCATCCATGTAATCCAGCGCGGCTTCAAATGCATAGCCGCTCACGACGCCGGCCGCGTTGGAAGCGATGTTTCTCATCAGCCCGACAAACTCCTCGCCATTGATGAATGAAAAAGAGCCTGTGTAAAGGTTGATACCGCCGCAGCCGCCTTTTGCAGAGGGTGGCGTGATGCTTATCAGGTTGGAAGTGGTAATGCGATTTCGCAGCACAATACCGCCACCCGATACGACACCCCGCGAAGCGGTCTTGTATGAGCCAGGACCTGTCACGTTAATGAGTTGGCCAAACATGCTGTTGACCTGTTGCTCGATGGTGGCAGAGGCCGTTAGGGGAATGGCGATTCCTACAGCAACGGCAAATGCGAGAGCGTTAATCCTCACTGGTCTTCTCCATTCTGGAAATCGAAAGCACGAACTGCGGCATCGCGCATTGCGTTCACAAAGTCTTCGGGTGATTTGGTCGGATCAGCGGGCGCATCGACGATCTGCTCTGGTGCGATCAAGCCGATCTGCGCCAGCCGAGAGGTGGCGTTCATCTCTTCCTTGGAGATCAACCCAACATCGCTTGCCGCTTGCAGGATGCGATTACTGGCAGCCTCCAGCGAAATCGTGCTGTAGCTGATGATGCGAACATCGTTTGGCGGAACCGCCATTGCGATAGCCGGTGTGGTAATGATCCCCAGGTGTTTCGCCAGGCCTGCGTCATACTGCAGATTCTGATACTCCCCTCCTGGCAGGGGCTCCCCGTCCATTGACACAGGGATGATGGTGAAGCCATATGCGTGCTCCAATCCCTGCAGTGCTGATATAGCCTGTCCGCACAATGCACAGTCGCGGCCCTTGAAGAAAATCATCAGCGCTGCATCGTTGGCGATGATTTTCAGCAGCTCTTTCTTCTGTACTTCGGCAGCCGAGGCCAGAGCGCTCGATGCGGCGTTCGATGTCGGATACCGAAGATCCTCATCCAGCAATGGCTCGTTTTTGATCGTCTGCATCGACGCCCTGGAGAACCGCTCGGCCTTGTCCATCATCAGGCGCTGCGCGTAGTAGAAGGCCTTGACGTTCACCTCTGATGGATCGTCGATGGCGGCTTCTTTGAGCTTGGGGATCATGATCTGGAGCCAGGCGACGCTACCAACAGGGGGTAACTCCTCAGCTTTCTCGGTCGGCTGCGGAGGCGGTGTTGGAGCAGGCGGCTCCTCTTTCGGTTGCTCCGGCTCTGGCTCCGGCTCTGGCTCTTCATACCAGAACCACCCTCGTTCCTTATCGGCGTAAAACGACGAGCCGGCGATTGCAGGAGTGGACTCGGCTTTCTGCACATCCTTCGTGGAGGTGGCCGCATTGGCACTCGAAAGCATCGTTGCAATGAGCAGAACTGGGAGTTTTGTATAGGCCATCGTGAATGCCGGCAACTGAACAGTGCGGCTCATTATCCTGATGGCAATAGCGGAGAGGTGGTCTAAACCAACCACATTCTGGTCAGTTTGAAAAAGGCACGAGGCCTACCGCGTAGCGCGGTGGGCCTCGTGAGTCATGAAGCCGAGCGGTCCGAGTGCAATGAGCACATCGTTCCAATCGACCGATTTTTTACCGTCTGGAATCTCCATGGGTGGCATCTTGATCTGAGCACGGATGCCCATCTCCCACAGCCGAACCTTGAGTGCTTCGGCGGCTTTCCTACCACCCCCACTCCGATCCTTGTCTGCCCAAATGCGGACAGCCTTGGTACCGGCCGGAGGAACGAACTGCTCCATCAGGTATGTGTTGACCATTGGCCACACCGGGAGTCCCAGTGCTGTTTCAATGGCCAGTGAAGTTTCCAACCCCTCGGCAACATCAATCACCTCGCTGGCTCGCGAGGTGATGACTGCAGCACCTGGAAGTGTGCGGTCGCTCGGGATAGGGAACATCATTTTGCAGTCGCGCAGTGGTGCCTTCTCGCCTTTAGGTGTTAGGTACAGTCGATTGACGGTTATCCCGTCACCTGCCGGTGATATCACCAACGTGACGATTGCTGGGTGCTGTTGCAGCTTGCCCTTTTCATCCTTGTAGGTCAGTGCCGGGTGGAAACGAACGGATCGCTCCATTCCTGCACGATCCCAACAAAGAATTGCTCGTGAGCGCAGATACAACCGTGCCGGCTCTGCTGCAGGATCTGTGAGGGGTACAGTGCCCTTCCAAATCTTGCGCAGTGACTCTCGAATCCACGCATCACTTGGCCCTTTGTGGACTTTCGCTTGAACAGCAGGCTTAGGGGGTAGCGGCTCGCGGTCACCATCGGCATACCGCCCGTATGGATCTTTTATCCGCAACCGCGCACCCACCTCAGCCAGCGCCTCGCTGAAGGTCCATTTGTTTACCCACATCAGCAGCGCAATGCCATCGGCTTTGACACCACATGTCTGGCACATGCCTCCACTGTGAGTATCAGCGGTTTTTTTGAACACTCGGAAACCATCTTCCCCGCCATGGACAGGACACGGACCATGCCATCCCGGCCGTTTCTGGAACGGAAGAAGCTCTGCAGCGAGTGACTGAAAGATGTCGTCCCAGCGCCCTTCTGCGGCGTCGAGCACATCTTGCTTTTCCGGGGCGTAGTTGCCCGAGGATACATTTGACATGACGACCTCCAATCGTAAGGAACCCGGCCTGTTACGGCCGGGCGCTGGGTTCAAGACAGTTTTCTCACCTCCCAAAGGTTCTTATGGGTGGGTACCCACTCGTCTTCGAGTTGTCCGTTTTTGATATTCGCCTTCCTGAGCACCGTTACTGCTTCTTTACCCATGAAGGTGACGCTGATTGTGCTAACCCCCTTTTCCGCGCCGGAGCGACGAATTTCAGGGGCCAGCTCAACACCCCAGATCAGGTGCTCACCGACTCGCAAGAAAAATGAGGGTCCATTTTTCTTGTTGAAGCGGTAAGGGGCGTGTCCGCTACCGCCATACAGGCCGGTAACTGACTTGCCCGCGATGCCACCGAAGCTCAACTCAACGCCCTTCTCAGATGACTGGATTTCCTGATCATCGGAGTCGTCGGGCTTGAAGGGGATCAACTCCCCTCGAATTTCTTCAGATTGAACATCGGTGTTGACCTGTGCTCTTCCGTTGAAAAGACGGTTGATGACGACAGGTTCCAAGGTTGGCTCCGCAACCTCGTCATCAGCTCCCGGAAGGAGGTGCTGAGAACGGGGTGACAGTATTGCGAGGCCCAGACTGGCCCGCAGGTAGGTTGGCTTATCGAAATCGACGCGAATCATCATTTCACCTCCTGGCAGCGCAGATAGGTGGGAATGATGTAGTTGTCGTAATCGATACTTGGGATGGCTGTCACGCGTGCAGGCACCGGGGTGGTGCACTTAACGCGAAACGTCTTGCTCGCCATGGTGTAGCTTCGGCGGGACTTGAGGTTGGTGGTGACGGCTCGAATTATGTCTGGTGCGTACATCGCGAACGCTGCAAGCACGACACAAAGCGCGAGAGGCATCAGCGCACGTACCACTTCCGGCTGATAGATCATTCCCAGAAAGGTAGCGAGGACGCTATATCCCAGGATGACTTTGACCTTCAGATTTTCCATTTCATTTCTCCGTTTGCTTGCTGCAGACGGAGAAACCCCCGCAGGGAGTTTTCCCCGCTGCGGGTTGTTATGGCACGCAAAAAAAGCCCCTAGTGGGACGCTCTTTCTGTTTGCCGTTGGTTAGATCGGATGAAGCCCCGATTTGGCTGTACCCAGCTCACATGATGATGCTGGGCTGCCTGGCCGAAGATCGGTTCAGGCTCTTGTCGAGTGCAACATGCACCTGACGAAGATTCATTGCGCTGAGGCGCGGGGATGAGGCTGATGTTTCGCAAGCACTACGGAGAACATGAGTGCTTGGCTGAATTTTGAAGCTGTCGAGCGCGTTTCGTCAACCCGATACGTGCGGTATCCCGACGAAGCCTTTTGCTTACCACATTGTTGTCAGATTGGACGTTTTTTGTGCTGCGCGGTTTGGTGAAATGGTGTCGCCACCAACATCACGGAGTTTTTCCAATGGCCCTTACCCCTATAGCCAAGCGCGCACCGTACTCGACTGCAATCATGCGGCAGACGATCACCTTCAAGACTCAGGAAGCCAAGAACTACATCGGCACCTGGCTCAACAACGTCTCCCTTGCTCTCTTCACGCTTGACGTGATTTCGCGCAAGCGCCTCGCACGGCTGAACATGAGCACCAAGCAGCACAAAGCTGCTACCAAGGCGCTGAACAAACTGTTTGCCGACTTCGAGAAAGAAATTAAGGACGACTCGGCCCGCCTCGAAGCCGTGCTCAAGGCCCAGCGGATCACTGATCGCGCTGAGCACAACAATCCGCGCTCGACGCAGGTCGAGATCACTACGCCTGAACTCAAGCGTGCCGTGGATCTGCTGCTGGCGTTCGACAACCTCATCATCCTGGTAGATACCGTCTGGCTGATGGGCATCATGGAAACGGACGAGGCGAATCAGTTCCGCCAGCTCAAGTCTCGCCAGCTCAAGGGCCTGTTCGTCAACATCTACAAGCTCAGCCAGGCAGCGAAAAAGAGCGCCTACGATCAGGAAGACCAGGAAGTGCTCGCTGAGATCGCCGTGGAAGAGCAGAAACACGAGATCACAGACGCACCCAGCGAATTGCCCGACACGGCGGTTGAAGAAGCGGTTGAAACCAAGGCGGAAGCCGTTGCGTAGTGCAACGCTGATTCACGCGTACCGACATCGCCCTGCTTTATGCAGGGCGAATCATTTGAGGGCTCCGAAACATGTCATCTGATGCTGGTAATGCGGTCCCGGTGAGGCGGGGAAGGACTCGACGGGAGCGGAACGACGATCCCACCAACCCGGCAAATGAGGGGAAAGCACTTGCGGCCCTTGGGCCGCAAGAGGTTGATGCGCTGGAGGACTTCGAGCTAGACGTGGTTGATATGGGTAACCATGCGGTACGAGTACCGCTCTTGGACAGTCAGCTCTTCGCTGCGATAGGCATTGGCATGCTGCTGGGCTCTATTGCTGGCATTCCCATCGGAATCTACCTCTACTACAACCCCTGATCCGCATCCTTCCTGCCTCCTTTCGTCTGGGCCTGTAGCCGTTCAACATGACGTTTGCCGGCCCAATACCCCCCTCTGATGCGCCTACGGCGCAATGACGCGCAGATATCGTCCGTGTGCCGCCTGGAGAAGATAGGTGTTTTGTAGCTCTGGATCTTGCGCACCGCTTCCCAGATGCCATAGACGCGCTCAGGCTTGCCATTTGGAAAGTCTGCACTTCCCGCCATGACCGCGTAGCTGAAGATTTTCGTGCTGTGGACTCCTGCAACCTGCTGAACAGCTTTGACGTGGGCATAGTTCTGTAGCAAAGGGCTTTGCATCCTGTATTTGCGCCGCCCAACGATCTGCAGCCACTGCTCTGGCTGCAGGGGGTCGTAGACGATCTTGCCCTTGTAGGCCTTGGTTTCCAGAACGAAAATCCCGTAGCGGGAAACCACCACATGATCGATCTGGGTACTTTCACCCTTGTTTTTTCCCCGGTAGATGCCGTTAGCGAACACGGTGTATTCGCCGCTCAAGCACAGCCGCAGCATCAGGTTGACCTTGTATTCGCCCCACCAGCCCCGGTATGCAGGCGTCTCCATGAGACGAACGTGAAGAAAGCCTGCCAGGATGACCATCGCGATGGTTGGCGGGAGATAGAGAGAGAGAAAGTCAGTCATTTGTTAGCGCTTCACTACAGTTTTGAGCAGCAATCTGTCCATCGCCAGATCATGTACATGCTGTCGTTGAGGGTGCCGGGAATGTGTCGATTCGTGCCGCCGTCCCAGTGGTAGGGGTGCTCACCGATCCACATCCCCTCCTGCGTCATCGCTTTGGGCCAGAACTGTGCGAACTTGTACTGGGATTTCGGAATGGTTGGGTAAATGCCAGCCGTGCAGACGTTTTCGTCACCCATCGTTCTTCTGGCCAGTCCGCGACGGTGCTGCTGGCTCAGCAAGCGGGCACTGATCAATGCAGAGGTGCGATTGAAGTCCTGCGCTGATACATGGCCCGTCAGCGGATATATCCCGCCCCAGGTGCCGGAGCACCACCACATCGACTCCAGGGGCTCCTTGCCAGCGGCCAGGGCGCCAGACTCGACGGCACATGCCGCGCGTGCCACCGGGTTGGCCACCGCTGCAGATTCAGGATGCTGGAAGAAAGCTAGCGTTGCGTTCCCCCAGGTTGGGTCAATTTCGGTGAAGGAAATGATGTCCACGTCCAGATAGCCATCAGGATTGCACTTGGTCGGCGTGTACAGGTCGAGGATCTGCAGCAAGGGGAAGGCGTAGTAGTGAGTCTGGTAGAAAGACCCGTCTTCCATGTCATCGCGCTTTGCATGGTCCTGTACCAGCCGGCCATAGGAACGCTTGGAGCCAAGTGGCAGGGTGACTCCACCGAGAGTGGGCGAGCAGCCGGGCTTACGGACATTCTCAACGATGCGCGCTGGCTCCCACATTGCTGTGATGATGCCCGGCTTGTAGATGCCCGATGTGCCTTCTTGGCAGACGCAGAACACCTGCTTCGAGGCTTTCGCCGGAGCTGTGCCGGGGGTGATCTGCACACCGGAAACCTTGATGGGAAACAGGCACGCCCAGCAAATATCAGTGAACAGCTTTGGCCCGAAAATGCCAGAGTCCTCACACATCGCATCAGCAGCTGATGCTGTCCCTGGTAGGGAGAAGATCACCAACAAGCACGCCGCTATTGCCGGCAGGAACCGTTTGATCCGCCTCATCACTTTTCTGCTCCTTCAAGCTCATCTCGGGTGTACTCGCGCACCGCGAACATTAGTCCCTCGGCCGTCACGACCGATGGTGCTCGCAGGATTTGGAAGCGCTGCGCCATGTCACCCGGCAGCAGGTACAAGGGGCCATTGATCGCGTCCTCCACAGTCTGGAAAAGATCCCAGCCAGAGGAAGGCGGTATTTGTGTCGCCATCACCGTCACAAACAGCTCATCGCCATGCGCCTCGTATTCCCGCTGGGCAAGCCGAACCTGCCAAGCTTGCGTGGGATCGATCACAACGAGTTTCTGATTGAACGGCATCATTTCCAGCGGATTTATTCGCCCCGCTTTCTGCACCACGTTGCCGTTTGCGTCCTTGAGGTCAGCAGGAATGATGACGCTGGGGTCCACGAACCGTGTTGCGGGCGTAGTAACGGGCGGGAGTGGTGTGCCGGTCTGGGTATGCCAGAAACGATCGACAGCGCGCTTCTTCATGGCCTCCATGTCCAGCGCTTCGATGCGTGCCTTGGCCACCTGCAGGAAATCAGGCTCAATGATTTCGCTGGTTGGTCCATACACACCGAGGTCGCGCCCCTTCTCGCCCGATTCCGACAGCGCCTGATCGACCAGGCGAGTCGAAGAGATCCCTGAGGCCTTCACCAGCAGCTCGTCGCTCTCACCTTCCAGGACGATAGCCGGCACGGTTTCGATGCCATGTCGCTGGAACGCGAGCGGGTCCAGCAGCACGCTAACCTGGCTCTGCGTTTCCTGCGTGAGCATGTGCATCTTGGTGACTGCATCGACCATCTTCATGCCTTCAGGGATGCCCCGGAAGACGATGCCTGTTGCAGGGCGTCCATCGTAGCTGGTCAAGATGTCCTTGATGGCCGTGGCGCCTAGCGACCAGGAAACAAAGATCAGCGTGCGCACGCCTTCACCCAGCGGATGTTTCTTGCTGGGCTGCTCGGAGTTACCGGCACCCTGCAGCTGCTCAGGCTGCACGGGGCTTTGCGAAGCAAGCCGCTCAATCCATTGCGTTTCTGTCTCGGGGATCTGCTGGCGAGCACTCTCCCCATCGCTGACAGCCTGCCGGGCCTGTTCCAGTATTTGCGGGTCCATCGTGCTGATATCGATTGGCTTGATGCCAAGGTCACCGGCCACTGCTGAGGTAGAGAGCGCAAGCGCTATGGCCACGCCAACGAGGTGCTTCACCATATCGGGTATGCCCTTCCCACAATCTGTTCACCCTTGACCGATCCCCAATAGCGAGAGTCGAAAGAGTCATTGGTCTTGCCGAAGAACCAGTAACGGTCCTGGGCGATCACCCCCTCGCGCACGTATCGCTGCGGATCGATCCCCTTCTCGGTGGCTACGGCAAGTCCCTCCCCGACCACCTGGTCATTGATCGTGGTCTGCTCTAGTTCCACTTTCACGGTGTCGCCGGGCATACCTTCGAGCACCTTTACGATCTTCGTTCCGTCTTGAAAGATCGGACCGAGGCCCACCGAATGAAAGGCGTAAATGCCGCCCCTCACAGGCTCGCGGTCGCCTTTGTCGATGATCCAGATCCGATATGGCGGTAGGCACAGGTATTCCTGCGGTGCGATGGCGATGCTGTAACGATGTGCGAGGCCAACGATCATTCCGGCCACAACCAAGGACAGTACGCTTCCCTTGATCAGGAATCGTGCGCTTGGCATCGGCCGCGCACCGCGAAGCTTTTTCGCCGCGACGCGGGCCTCGGCTCGCACAACCGCCTGTTCCGGGTCAAACCGTAGAAGGCCCATCAGACCTCCTCGTAAGCGCTGGACTTGAAGGCCACACCGCGATCTCGCAGCACACGAAGAATCGCCTCGTGCTGAGGCACATTGGCTATCGTGTAGTTGCGGATCGCCTGAACATCCTCGGGAGCCGTCGAGTACAACAGCTTCGAATATTCATCCACCGTCAACCGCGCGATACCCGCTCCTCGCGGTGTGAGCATGAAAATTTCGGAGTAGTGGCCCTTGTAGGACTTCACGGTCTTGAGGATGCGGAAACCACCGTCTCCAAGCGGCAGTCGCTTGTTTTCCTGGATGGCGTCAATGGCCTCGGCTTTCTGGCCCAGCAGCAGAGTGAAAGCCGAGTTTTCGGCGATAGCCTGGCCGACCTTGTTCTGATAAAGGTCGTTGACACCCTGCGTGATCACGATGGCACTGCCACCATATTTACGAAAGCGGCGATAGCCATGCTCGATGAACTCACCCACGTTGCCCTGGCTCAGCAATGACCATGCCTCATCGATGATTACCAGCTTCGGCCGGTCGCGCTCACCGAGGTACATGTCCTGCTGGATCTGGTAGATGAGCTGCAGCAGCACAACCTGCTGCAAGTGGGTGCGCCCTTTCAGTTCCTCCAGCTCCAGAACGGTGAAAGGGTTGCGGAAGTCGAGGTTGTTCTTGCCGTTGAAGAAGCGCCCGTATTGACCCTTGGAGGTAAAGGCGAAGAGTTGGTGTCCGATGTCGTTAATTCGCGGATCTTCGTCCTGCAGCAGAGCCTCGGCGATGTCATCGACGATCATCGCTTTGCCTTTGATCTCCCATACCTGAGTCAGATATTTCTTCAGGCCAGCCGTCTGCCGGTCGATCAGCGGCACGGTGGGTGCTGCCATAGCGGCGAGGAGCCCAACAAGCACGTCTTCTTCTTCGGAATAATCTTCGATCAGCTCGAAAGGATTGAGGCACAGCTTCGAATCCTGGCCGAACTCTGCAAAGTCGCCGTTATAGGCCTCGCAGGTTTTCAGGTAGGAACGGCCCACGTCGATACACCAGACCTTCGCTCCAATCGACAGGTAGGACGTGATCAGATAGTTCGTCAGGAACGATTTGCCCGAGCCTGACTGAGCAGCGATGGTTCCGTTGTAGTTGGTGTCCGAGTCAAACAGGTGGAACGATATGGGCTGCCCGTTGCGCGAGATGAATGGCGCCACGGCCGTGCCGGTACCCTTCCAGTCACCGTAAATAGGCAGTAGCGGCAGTGCCTGAGCCAGACTCATTGTCTTGTAGCGGAACATGTCCCGGATCGCGTCAGGGTCCGCACACATCGGCAGCGCGTTAATGAACACCGGCAGGACGACATAACGGTCCTCCATGAAGGTGAAGCTCTGCGTAGAGAAATGACTTTTTGCGTTGGAGGTAGCCTGCGTCAGCTCTTCCTTGTCTCGACCGAACACCACCAGTGTCATTGCGGCCTGTACGTTGGGCAGGCCCTTGTCGAGATCAGTGAAGAGTGTTTCGTATGCGTTTCGCTTCTGGACGATCTTCGGAACGAAGGTGGCCATCGGGCCTTGGGTCTGGTTGATGGCCCAGCTTCGACCGCGTGACAGCTTGTCTTTCGTTTCAAGCTGAGGGGGGAAGAAGAGCGTCATGGTAATCACGCAGTTTCCGCGAATACCGCCGCGCTGGGACATGATGTCGGCCAGATATTGCGATGCCTCACCTTGCCACATGATGTCGGGAAACTTCTTGATGCTCAGCGTTTTGAGCATGCAATCGTCGCCGATCAGAATTCGGTCTGGGCGGACCTGAACCGCGCGATTGAAGTCTAGGATCTGCTCGTTGAGTGGCTTGTCTTCGTCTGCGGTGATCTGTGGATCTTCCCGCCAGCTGGCATGCTGTCCCTGGTTGAGAAGTGAGGTGAAGATTTCCTTGTACAGATCGTTGCTCAGCGGCACTGGGGCCAAGCCGCAACTATCCAACGAGGTGCCCAGGCCGTCCGACAGATCCTTTGCTCGCGTCGCTTCGGTCATAGAAGGCGTGGCATTGGATATCGGCATGGTCACCGAGATGACCAAGCTCTGCTCACGAACACGCACCCCGGAGATCTTGTCCACCGGCTCCAAGGTGCGCTCGGCAAGATAGTCAGCACGGGCATGGGTAACACGCTGCAGCAAGTCCAGAGTCTCTTTGCTCATATCGAACTTGCCGGCTTCCATGAATGCTTGACGCATGCGCGTGAAGCTCGTTTTGATGCGGTTGATGTTTTCAGTGCAGATCAGCGAAAACTGAATCGTGGTTCCTTCAGGCCAGTCCACGGTTAAGCCGGCTTTAAGGCGCGCCCCCTCGTCACCGGAGGAGCCGGCCAGCGGCTGGCAGAGGAACGCGAAACCGAGACGATTGCCTGCCAATTGAAACAGGTGCAGGTTCGGGTCATAGGCTAGACCGTTGATCAGCTTCGACAGCCGGGGGGTCTGGTTGATGAGCGCGGCGAACGACGACAGCATTTGCGATTCCTCAGATTCGGTTGTTTTCAATCCAGGCACGAAGCCCTTCAGTCGGCTTGCCCTCGCGGGTAAGGCCGTCATCACGAATCAGGAAGGGCACGTTGCGTGCCCCAAGGAACTGGGCGGTAATTCGCCGCTTGCCAATCACATCGACATCACAGGCCCCCTCCGGCTTCTGCGCCAGAGGTGTCGTCAGGTCACCCTGCACGCCAGCTTTCCAGGCAGCCGCCTTGTCTTCAGCACAATGCAACTCTTTCGTGCGGGAGGCGCTGCGGTCGCTTAGCAGGGGGAGCATCAGAACATCGAGCCGATAGCCTTCAGGTAGTGAACTGCGCGCCTCGGCGATCACTTCCTTGCAATAGCCGCAGGCCGGATCTGAGAACATCGTAATGGCCTTGTCGCCGGTACCGACAGTCATCGGAGCCAGATCTTCAAAGCCCACATTGGCCTTATCGATAGGGATGTAGTTGGCGGCGACCTTGACCTCTTGCAGGGTCTTCAGCTCCTTCTGGGTCCAGGTGTCGTACAGCATGCCCTGAATGAGGAAGCGGCCGTTGTCGCTGATCACGGCGAACTTGCCATCCTTCTCGATGGCAACCATGCCCGCCGCAGGCAGAATTACCATGTTGTCTTTTTTCGATTGCGCGAACGCGGTAGTGGTAGCTGTGGCAAGTGCCAAGGCACAAATGGAGGAGATCAGAACGCGGGGCATGAGCATTTCTCTTCGGGGAGGATGCTCACAGGATAGGGAGAGGGGAAAGAAAAAGGCCGTCTAAACTTACCAGATTCTGGTCGGTTTAGACGGCCTTTGGCGGAAGGCTCAGGAAGGGGATTATCCCGGATTCAGAGCCCTACCGGCAGGGTGTTCAGCGCTTCGATTACATCCAGGGTAGCAGGAACGGTTGCGGTCATGATCGACTCGATTACGTCCGGTGCAGCGTAGAGGCCAACGCCACCGCCCACGCCTGTGATAAACGGCATCAGAGACTGGCGCAGCGCGCCGGCACCGATACCACCCAGCACCATCAGGCCAATGATGATGCGGCCAAGGGTGCCTTGCATCCAGTCAGTGAGCTGAATCCACACACTGTCGAAGTCATCCCCGCCGGTACCGCCGAACGCAGCGGTGGCCGCGATCATGGCCCCAGCCAGGATAAGGGTTTGCATTGCCGGTTTACTCAGTTGCATCGCATGTCGCTCCTTCAAATATGCGCAGGGCCTGCGCTCGGCAACCATTGTCCATAGTCAAAACGCCTATTTGTGCCGGTATTCGACCAGATCGTTGTAAGTTTTAGGCACGAAAAAAGGGGCCATCGCGTGGCCCCTTGTTTCCATCAGTAGTTCGCCACGGTTGGTGACTCAGCGCCCGAGTCGTCGATGCCGATCAGCGTGATTATCGGCTCCCCATTCGGGTAGCGCCACATCGGTATCGAGATCGAACTGGACGATAGCGACTGCTGTACGCCGTCGATATACCAGAGATGCCGAACGATACGCCCATCTTCATCGGCACAACTGGCGCGGGCGATCCAGCTTGACCGACCTTCGACCACTTCGATGCTGCAGCTCGGCGGGATATTGGACTCGACCTTGATATGCGTCTCGCCAGAAGCGGTATGACCCATCATCGATCCAATCTCCAACCGTACCGTATGCTCACCCTTGTCCAAGACGGCACGGCCATAGTTGCCCGAACCCTCCAGAGGATCACCATTGAGCGTGTACGTGCGTGTCTCAATTCGGTCTTTTGGATGGCCTCCTGTAATGCTTGGTCGAATCAGAACACCCAACGGAGCACGATTGGCCTGGTTATCGCCACTCCAAGAAAGAGTTACCTCGTAGGGCAGTGGATCGCTGAACTCCAGCTCAGTTTCAGCGTAGGTGTAGTTGCCGCGCGCATCACTTACGTGCACACCGAAGGTGTAAGTGCCTGGCTCGGTGATCCGCAGGGAGCGGCTTGTCTGCGAAGTGTCCTTGATGATTTCAAGGCCTGGATACGGCGGGATGTCCCAGTCCATTTCCAGCTCTTCAAACTCCCTGAACAGACCGAGCGAACGCACCTGCAGGTCAAGATCGGCAGGCGAGTAGACGGCCGAAATTCTGGCTTTGATCGCCCAGGTAGGCCAGTCATACGACCAGAAAATCAACCGCTGCTGAGTTAGACCCTTACCGCCCATGTCCTCGTAACCGTTGATCCAGCCCATGAAGCCCAAAAAGCTCTGCTCCTTGTTGAAGTCTTCCATGGTCGGGGTATAGGACACCTCACGTTCGTGCACTTCTTCCCCTGTCGGTAGAATGAAGTACCCATCCATGGTCAGATCCATCTTCGGATAGGGCATCATCATATTGGCTCGCCAAGTCGCCTCTTTTCCGACCTCAGGACGCCCAGGGCCGATGATTTGAACTCGCGGCGGTCGGACTGCGCGAAACGCAACACCTACCCGCAGCCTCTTGTAGACGCGACTGTCATCAGGCGAATCCGCAAATTTCACCCGGCTCATCAGGTAGACCCGCTCAGCCTGGTCGCGCGTCAGCTCGTACTCGCCTGTGCCCTGTACCCATGTCTCTCCTCGATCCTCTGACCACTCGACGACCATCCCTGTAGTGTCTAGGGTTTCACCGTTAAGGTCAGTCAGCACAAACCTTCCAACGTCGCCGATGAAGACGTTGCTCGGTCCTTTTAGCCGCGCTGTCGGGACTTCGTAGGCTATGACCTCGATCTGGGGGGTCATCGACTTGGCTCCCGAGTTCCGGTTTGTCATCTCAGCGCGAAGCAGGTAAGTGCCCTTCTCAAACGTCATCGAGAGACGCTGCGGAATCTTGCCGGTGTTCTCGACTGTATCCCAGGTGACGCCGTTGTCCGTGCTCATCTCCCAGCGAACATCACCCACGTCCTTTGCCTCGAAGCGATCCACCGTCATGGCATAGAAGGTGTTTCGCAGCGGGGCCACACCAATAACGCGCAGTGCTTGGATCACGCCATCCAGCGGTTCGCCGTTTAATATGGTCAGGAACATCGGGTAGTTGGACTGCCGAATTGACTCATAGCCCGGCAGCGGCGAGCGCACACGCGCCTCAGCAATGACCCGAACCGCCTTGTTCGTCAGCATTGCAAGGTCTAGCTCGAAGCTGGCAATCCCCTCCTCGTTTATCGGTTCCCAGTCAGTCACCGGCTCATAGTTGATGCCAGCAGAGGTCATCAGCAGGCGAATGTCCCAATCCCCCATCGTCGCCAGGTTGTAACCATCCTGCGGGTACTGGGTATCGAGCATCTGGACATTTACCGGCAGCGCGACGCTATCCAGAACGCTCCGCTCGTCGTTAAGGATTACTGGCAGAATCTGCTCGTGCGGAACAGCGTAAAGCTGTACTTCCTTGACCGTCTCGACCGCTGGCAGCTTGGTAAAGCGCGCGTCTATGTTGAACGGCGTTAGGCTCCACAGAGGCTTTTCCGTGCCTTCGAGACTGCGCATCAGCCGCTGGTTACGGCCATAGCTCGGGAAAGTCCCCTTTTCAATAACGGTACTGTCACGGCTGAGCTTGAGGTCGATGCTCGCAGGCAGCGCCATTATGGAAAGGCTGCCGACATAGCCTCCTCGCTGCGACACCCAGTAGGTGTTCTCATCGATCTTCTTCTCCTGCGGCAGTTCGATCTCGATGGCAGGCGGCTCGATGACTTCTACCTCATGGGCGCCATGTGTCAGATCAACCTCCTGACCGCTAGGCGTGAATACCGATGCTTTCCATGCGATTGAATGCTGTCCCAGTACCGACGCCGCCCCGACCAACTGAGGTGCATGCCAAGTGGTGCTCTGTGACAGTCCTTCGGGCAGCGCGGTCCAGCGTATAAAGCACATGGAGCGGTTCCAGTTCTTCGCCGCATTGCGCGCAATCGTTTCGTTTGTCGTCAGTTCGCAAACATCGTTGTCCTGGGCGCGCAGCAGCAGCGACAGCTCCTGCACGGCCTGATAGGTCTGCTCTGGCGCCGGCTTAAGTCCGAGCTGCAGCAGGCCCGTGGGCGACACCACTTTCAGGTCATGCGAAAAGTCAGCGATCCAGTGTTTGCCTCCCTTCGGATCGAACACATAGGCCTTAGCTCTGACCGGGAACTGCCCGACCTCGCCGCCAATAGCCACCATAGAAAGCAGGTTGGCATGTCCGGTGTCGCGCCATTCCGTAGGGGTGATTTCCCACTCGATCAAGCAGGTAGGCTCCTGCAGGACATTCTTCGGCTTGACCAGCTGCTCGGATGTCAGAACCGCACATGCGGAACCCTCGGATGCGAAGCTTATCTGAGCAGTTTCGAGCCCCTGTTTTACCTCCCAGCGGTCAGCCTGCAGCGAGCCTTTCGGAGTCCAGACATTCACAGGGATGGCATAGATCGGCCCGCTCATGTCAGCACGCGAAAGGTAAAGATTCGCCGTTCCATCCACACCCGCTTTCAGGCCCGCCAGCTTCGCCTCAAGATAACTGGGCTGCAGTTTGGTAGGCGTCAGCCGCATGCCTAGATCCGGCTCAAGGTCGCGATGCTCAAGCTTCACACCCACCGCAGAATCCGGCGATACAGCCGCCACAATATCGGTACCCAGTGCAGCCAGCAGCTCGGGACTGCTCACCTGTAGGCCATAGCTACCGTTGCGATAGGTCATGAAAGTGGTGACAGCCGGCACCGTAGGTGCAGAACCACTCTGCTCGACTTCCCGGCCCTCGAACATCGCCCATGCCGACTGAAACCTGATCTTGATGTCCTTCTCGAAGATCATTCCGTCCTGGTCGGTCGTCTTCACCCGAATGACGGTCGGTTTGTCGTCATCCGTGCGCAGTGTCAGCGTGTTCCCTTCTATGCTCGCAGTGCCGGCCTCGGGTTGGCCCACAACCGAGAACGTGTGCGATCCCCAGTTATTAGGATCGGTCGCCTGAAGTTGCGTGGTGCCACCGATGCCTGCGTACAGCACCACTTCACCCGGCACGATGTCGGTAGGTGCATAGTTGAACTTCTCAACCACCACATTGGCCACGCCGTCCACGCTGGCCCCAGCCTTATCTGTCGCCCGGATTGTGAAACTATCTTCTCCGAAGAACTGCGGGTTGGGCGTGTACTCAAGCATGCCGTAAACCAACTTGGCCGAGCCATTCGCCGGTTGAGTCAGGATCTCGAAAGAATGCTCGTCGCCGTAGGGCAGATCCACATCGGTTACCGATGGGCGCACATGGTCACTGGCCATCCCTTCCTTGGCAGGGATAAAGGCTTCAGTCGCTGTCGGAGCATCGTTCACATAGGTGACCTCGACCGTGATCGGCATAGGCTCTGAGTACAGACCATGGCTGTCCCGAGCGCGGTAGCTCAGACTCAGCGTGCCGTTCCAGTCCTGTGCCGGCGTGATGGTGATGTCGGAGCCAGCAAAGCTGAACGAACCCTCGGCGGGGTTGAGCGTTCCGATGATGTCAAAAGTGTGCGAATCGCCTTCGATACCCAGGTCAACATCGCTAACGGTCAAACGAATCGTCGTGCTCGTGTCCTCAGGAATGCTTGCAGTTTTCTCGTGTACCACGGCCTTGTCGTTCACCGGCCGCACGTTGATCGTGATGGTTGCAGTATTTGATGTAGCTGATTTGGAGTCAGTGGCGCGGTACGTCAGGGTTGTCGTGCCGTTCCAGTCTTTCACCGGCGTGAAGGTCAGCTTGTTGCCCGAAATGCTGGCTGTGCCGTGCGCGGTGTTCGGTGCGGTTACGATGCTCCAAGTATGGCTGTCGCCCTCGAACTGCAGATCCACATCAGTTACAGCAAGCGTGAGTTCACCAACGGTATCTTCGTCGAGAGCCAGAGTGGTGTTACTCACCGATGGAGCGTCGTTCACAGGGGTCACTGTCACCGTGACAGTCGCGGTGTTGGAGTTCGCCTTACCGTCATTGGCCCTATAGGTGAAAGTGGTCGTACCGTTCCAGTTCGGCTTCGGTGTGAAAGTAGCTCTGTCGCCGCTAATCGTTACCGTGCCGTGGGCATTGTTCGGCGCGGTCACAAGGCTGTAGGTAAGCGTATCGCCTTCGACATCATTAGCGACCAGCACCACAGTGCCGGCCGTGTCCTCTGCCGTGGTCAGAGTGCGATTGCTTGCCACAGGCGCATCGTTCACCGGCCGCACTGTGATGGTGATGGTGGCAGTGTTTGATGTAGCTGATTTGGAATCGGTGGCGCGGTATGTCAGCGTCGTAATCCCGTTCCAGTCTTTCACCGGCGTGAAGGTCAGCTTGTTGCCCGAAATGCTGGCTGTGCCGTGCGCGGTGTTCGGTGCGGTTACGATGCTCCAAGTATGGCTGTCGCCCTCGAACTGCAGATCCACATCAGTTACAGCAAGCGTGAGTTCACCAACGGTATCTTCGTCGAGAGCCAGAGTGGTGTTACTCACCGATGGAGCGTCGTTCACAGGGGTCACTGTCACCGTGACAGTCGCGGTGTTGGAGTTCGCCTTACCGTCATTGGCCCTATAGGTGAAAGTGGTCGTACCGTTCCAGTTCGGCTTCGGTGTGAAAGTAGCTCTGTCGCCGCTAATCGTTACCGTGCCGTGGGCATTGTTCGGCGCGGTCACAAGGCTGTAGGTAAGCGTATCGCCTTCGACATCATTAGCGACCAGCACCACAGTGCCGGCCGTGTCCTCTGCCGTGGTCAGAGTGCGATTGCTTGCCACAGGCGCATCGTTCACCGGCCGCACTGTGATGGTGATGGTGGCAGTGTTTGATGTAGCTGATTTGGAATCGGTGGCGCGGTATGTCAGCGTCGTAATCCCGTTCCAGTCTTTCACCGGCGTGAAGGTCAGCTTGTTGCCCGAAATGCTGGCTGTGCCGTGCGCGGTGTTCGGTGCGGTTACGATGCTCCAAGTATGGCTGTCGCCCTCGAACTGCAGATCCACATCAGTTACAGCAAGCGTGAGTTCACCAACGGTATCTTCGTCGAGAGCCAGAGTGGTGTTACTCACCGATGGAGCGTCGTTCACAGGGGTCACTGTCACCGTGACAGTCGCGGTGTTGGAGTTCGCCTTACCGTCATTGGCCCTATAGGTGAAAGTAGTCGTACCGTTCCAATTTGGCTTTGGAATGAAAGTCGCTGTATTGCCGCTCAAGCTCACGCTGCCATGTGCGCTGTGTGGCTGCGAGGTCACGCTATATGTAAGGTGATCACCGTCTTTGTCATACGCATTAAGCTCAAAGGAGACAGCCTTATCTTCTGTGGTTGTAATTGTTTTATTAGGTGCGGTCGGAGGGTTATTAAATTGCCCAATAGCATAACTTAGGGTGTTAAATGAATGTGTATGCGCGAGACTGCTCGGAGTACTCCACTCTTCCACCGAGACTATAAGCTCATACTCTCCCTCTGTAGTGGGAAGATTGTTAGTATAGCCTCCATCAACATTTTTTATAGATAGATCAAACGTGGTCATGCCTGCGCCACATACGACAACTCTTCCATAAATACCCCCAGAGAATTGCGTGTTGCCATTTGCAGTTATTATGAGTACAGGCTCATACGTAGAGGCCCCCTTTCTTCGCCAGTATGCTCTAACAGGGACAATATAGCCCCTATCGATCATATTAGAGCAACCGGATATCTGTTTGTTGAAGGTGTACTTGGCATTTAACTGAAGACTTCCAGGCATATTCACTGGGGGAGAACCACCCGCCCACTCGGCAACACCTTGAAACTGTGCCGCATCCGCCATTGCCGCAAACAGCAACAAAATCATTATTGAAAATAGTTCGCGCACCCAGTAACGCGCTGAAAGTGCACCTGCGCTATGTTTGTGTTCGAAATGTTCATGAAAGGCGGATATTAGGCTTAAGCGACCTGCGGCATAGTATTTATTGGTGGTATTGCTACATATAATGGTAAATATAGATTGGTGCCTGCCTTCAAGCAACTTCATTTTAGATGACTCCCCCACGCTAACAGGATTACAAACGGTCTTACCGCGCCAAAGGTTTTAGCGTAGTCCCTGCTGAGGTCTGCCGAGCCCCAATCTCCCAGCGCCTTGGTTCAATTTCCGTGTAGATAAAGCCAGGCACATAGAGATCACCGTTTTCATCTTCCCAAGGATCTACTGCAATCCGCATAACAACAGCCTGGGTGCGAATCGGAAGCGGGTTTCGAGCGCGCATAGGGATGGGAGCGTTGTCTGCCCCTTCGGCATATAGGACGCGAGTAGTTGGCTCTCCATCTACCTTATCGCTTTTATCTGAGCCATCTTTCGCAGCTTGCTGCTCTGCCTGAAGCATGGTCTTGTAGTTTTCGTTTTCCGTAGCGCTATAAACGTCCTTGGCTGACATACAAGACACCCCTTCCGGCATGCCCTTACAAGCATATTCTGTTGAGCCGATGCTGAGCATGTTCGAGCACCCAGTCACAACGAAAGCTGCAGCACACATTGCAATTAGTTTGTACATATCCAATTCCTTAATTAACGTCTGCAACTTTCAGGGTGGTGGCGTTAAATTTCACTGTCATCCCTTTGTTTACAATAAAATCAACATTCCGCATTGCGTCGATTTCAATAACCGGAAAGATGTTTTCTGCCATTTCGAGGTAATAATCTGCAATGCGCTCCAAAGCCGAACCAGCTCCACGGGCGCCAGCGGCTTGCAGCGCATTCGAATCAAAGGCTTGCTCGTAAACAGGCGCCTGCGTTTCACCACCGTCCTGGAAACCACGGGTGATGTTGATCGATGGCACCTGGCGTACATCAAACGCTGACGCGGCCCCCTCCATGAGGCCTGCCATCAGGCTGCGCGCGATGAGCTGCCCCTGCTTGCTGACCAGTCGCCCTCGAAGCCCCGTCTTGCCGTCTTCGCCAGTGGCGTAAGCTTCGATAGGGGCCTCAAGCACCGTGCCGTCATTACGCACGCAGGAGATACGCTCGGCTCGCATGTATGCGCGCTCGGAGCTGAGGTCGCCCCAACCTCCTGCAATCAACATGCACTCACGAAAATCGGCCCGGAAACGGTTGGGCAGAATGGCCTCGCTCTTGATTCGAAGCAGCGATGGGAATGGGTCACGCTGAGCCTGTTTGCCGGTAGGTGCATCCATGCCGGTAACCAGTACGCCAGAAAGGATCGAGCCGGCCGGGATGGTCACCGACAGCTCCTTATCCTCCTGATCTTCATCCTTGGCCTTCTCGTTGCGGATGACTCGGATCTTCGGTGCCTCGACCTTCTCACTGCTCCGCGCGCGCGGATCGACTGGCGGTGGAGGCGGGAGATTCGAGTAAACGTCTCCCAGGGCATCAGCTGAATTTGTCGCCTTCTGCACAAAGTGAGGATTCCGCTCCGGGATCAACGTCGTCGCGGCTTCCTTCACTGCACCGGCATCATTGCTGCTGCTTTCAGAGTCCTTTTGTGCGTTGCGGCCAACGCGTCCAATCTCTTGATGTAGCAGCTTGATCTGCTCTTCGAGGCTGGTGACTTTTTCCTGTGTTTCAACCAGCTTGCGATCCTTCTCGGCGGCGCCAAGGGTGCGCAGCAGGCGCTGTTGCTCTATCTGCATCTGCCGAAGCTGTGCAGCCATTGCATCGATACCGAGAGCACGCGGATCTTCGTCGGTAAGCACAGCTGCAACTGCTGGCCTCACGGCCTCTCTGGAACGCGCCTCAGGCGTTGCGAGATTCATCGCGTATCCGACCAGCGTACCGACTACCAACACGGTTCCGCCGATTGCGGTGTACATCTTCGTTTTTGGCGACAAGCCTGCAATCGCGTTGCGAATGGATTCCATGGACTGTGTTCTCCTTAATCCAATAGGCTCGGGCGCACGGAAGTGTCGGCGGTGATGGCCGGGACTCGCGTTACTACAAACACTTCGGTTTTCTGGCCTGGCTCAAGCATTTCATGAGGCCAACTGCTTACAGCTGCGCGATTCGGGTGCGAGCACGCGCCATGATCGAACTCGACGGTTTTGCCAGAGATGTTTTCCGCTACAGCCACGTAAACCCGAAAGTCGTGGCCCTGGATCAGCTGAGACTTTGAGAAATCAAAGCTCAGTGCTGGCTGAGCACAGGCCGGGATGCTGTCCCCCGATCTGAGTGCTCCGAAGCTGTATCCGCGAGGCAGCTTGCCCACGGCCATTTCGCGCATGAGCGAACGCAGGGTGTCCATATAGGGTTGGCTGCGCTCCCACTTACGAGCGGTTCCGCTGTAGGCAGTCGAGCCCATCGCCGGCATACCCACAGCCCCGCCCTGGATGCTGCGCGCGAAGATGAGGTTTGCTTGAATCGGAGGAATGCTTTGCGGCAAAAGCGTGAGGGAGATGGCGACAGACTCATCATCCTCAGGTGTCACGAACATCGTGACCGGCTGATCATCCTGTGTGGTGACGTAGATGACATTGCCGCTGGTAGAGATTTCGGCCTGGCTTACGGTCTGGATGTTCGGGCTGTCGAAGGGCGTAACCAGCCGATTAATCTGGGAACGACTGATTGGGATCAGCGTGTTGGTGCCTGATGCAACGACAACATCCTGCCGAGTTTCCACCGGCTTGTGCGGGGCCTGCCGATGCGGCACGACACTGGCTGGAACAGGGGGTAGGTCTTTGGCGCCGTTCTCAACCAGGACAAGACGTTTGGGCGCCTCTGCGGCCTCAGCGGGAGCTGCGGATTGCCCAGGGTTTACTTGGCCCTCATGCTTGTTCTGTTTGGCCTCAGGCGCGGTCTGCGGCTCAACAGGTTGAACGCTTGCAGCCACGGGCATGTTCAGCCCAGGGATCTTGATTTCTTCACTAGCGTGCACCAGCGGCGCGATGGTCATCGCTGCGACGAGCGTGCCCAGTGCGAATGGATTGTTTTGCGGTCGGGTTTTCATCGAAAGGCCTCAGATCACTGATGACCCATTTTCCCGAGTTGAGAGCGCGCCATGGGCTCTAATTCGACAACATTCTGGTAAGCAAAAAAAACCCGGCTTCAGCCGGGTTTGTCTACGCCAAGGGTCCATTCAACCGCGCCGGCGCTCCTCACGCTCTTTGATCTTCTGCGCCTTCTTCGCCTCACGATCAATCACATCCTGCGTTCTAGCATCGCCGGTATTTGTGCTTATCCATGTAATAACTGGCTTGTAGTTCTTGATCTGAAGGTCCACCTCGTAGGTACGGTTTGATCGCCGCTTTCCACCTGCTGGGCCTTCGCTGACTGAGTTGCCTGTGATGAAGAAGCGGTGCTCGTTGACGGTATCGCGCAGCACTTTCTGCGGCTCAAATGAGAGGGTCACCCTGTCCTGACGTATCTGAAATATTTGCTTGTCCAGCACTTCCATCGTGGACTGGTAAATATCAGGGTGGAGGATTGGCCCCAGGGCATCCTTGATGATGGTTGCGTTCTCAGGCGTTACGTTTCCCAGCAGCATGCCTACATACATGGCCCACGCGGTCGTGTACTCACTACTGCTCTGGGTCTTGCTTACCCACGCCGTCTCAGTCAGCGTCGGAGGCACCACCGTGATGATCTGATCTTTCTTCATGGCAGAGCACGAGCTTGCAATCAGCGCGACAGTCATCGCAAAAAGGATCAGCCGCAGGAATTTGTTTTCTCCTCGCATCCCGTCGAACGAGTTTTTCAGATTGGATAGAAGCATCAGATAAAATCTCGCTCGTATGAATTAGGCATGCTGCGGTTGCGCTTGAAGCCAATGGCTCCCATGTACCAGTAGATTGCATGCAGCAGATAACCATCGGGTCGGTTGTCACAGTAGCGACGATAGATGCGCGCCAGGACCAGCCCCAGGCCGAGGCAAATGGTGAGCTGTGCGAGCAGGATGCCGGCGACCAGGCCAACGCCGATGGGCAGAACCTCGTCTATACGCCAGAACAGCAGATAGGGCGGCTCGTCGATATGCGCGGGGATCTTGGTAGGTTCGTCACTCACTGTGCAGCTCCTGTTTTACTGACCTGTTCCATGGCATCGAGGATGCCCTTATGGGATGAGTTATCCCCCTGCAGAACAATCGAGTTGCCTGTGAGGTTGTCGATCACCATCGTCGAGGGGGTTTGCTTGATATCCAGTCGAATCGCGTGATCCATATCGGCTATGACACGCTCTACTACCTGCGAAGAATCCATGCATTGACTGAAGCGCTGCCGGTCGATGTCCATCTCAGCTGCATAACTGCTCAATGATGCGGCGACTCCCTGCCCATTTCCCCTCGTCGTGTCGAACACTCGCTGCGCAAACTTCCATGCCGTTTCTGAACCACCCTGCTCTCCGGCGCATTCAATCGCCAGCGCCTGCTGCCGGGATGCCTCAGACAAGGCCGGCACATGCATCAACGCAGCGTTGATATGCCCGCCAGATGAGTCGATGAGCGACTTGATAACGGGGAAATGCTGCTTGCAGTAGGGACATTCGGTATCCGTCATCTCGACCAGGGTGAAGCGGGCTTTGGTGTTGCCATAGATCCAGTTATCCGGGGCCGAACCGTCCTGCCCCTGGCTGGGAGCGCTCTTGCTCGTTTCACCGATGAACATGTTTTTCAGCTCGTCCATTTCTTCAAAGGTCAGAGGTTTTTGAGTCGCGACCTCAAGCTCTGAAATCTGATCTTGAAGTGCCCCCACAGTCTCAAAATGCTGGTAAGCGCCTACCGCTAGCGCAGTAGCAAGGCCGGTGGAGATGATGATCAAGGGTATAGATGCGGACATGGATCAGAACCTATCTGGGCGTTGTGCAAAGTGTGAATTGCTCAACGCCCAAATTGGCCTCTAATCTGACACGTTTGTTGTAGGTTTAGATTTGCTTGGGCAGGTTTCTGATCAGGACCGACAGCAGGATTGGCAGAATGATGATCAGCGCTGTGCAAACCACCATTGGAGGCAGTGGTAGCGGCGCCAACAGGCTGAGCGCAAGCATGATGCCGCCCCATCCCATCAGGCTTACCGCGTTGTTATTCCAGAACGGCGATGAGTAATCGAAGCCGTGCCTCTTCGCCTGCCAGCGCATGACCCCGGCGAAAATAGCCGGCACTGCCATTACGGCGAAGAACGGCATCCAGTACGTCATCAGCACCGCCCGATAGAGGATCTGATAGGTGATCTTCTGCAGTGCCACACCTCGTGAATCCAGGTATTCAAACCACCAGCCCACCTTTTCTTCAAAGGAGTCCACGGTAGAGGGGCCGCTGCGCATGAACATCCCGGATATGTGGTACTTGAGTCCCGAGTCGATGACCAGAGCGGTGTAGATGCTGGCCGTGGTTTCATCTATGCGCTTCAGATCGTCCTGAGGCAGCAGCGACACGCTCCACTGCCGTTCTTTCTGCATCACGGTATCGATCATGGGGTTGGGCGCAAAAACCGCAAGCATGAGCACCATGATGAACAGGAAGAAAAGGGACGCTACGAGCCCTTTCGGCCACTTCTCTTCAATAACCTCAGCCATTGATCAGTTGCTCCCGAATCGGATCAGGCACTACTGCAAGCTGACACAGGCTTGAGATCGTGTCGTTGGTCACCGATACCCCTTGCGACTGCAGCTTGGCGAAAAGCTGGTAGAAGAGGTGGTACAGGCGCTCGTAATCGCTGACGCCCAGCTGGCACATGATCTTGTACTCAAACAGCGCCTCGCTGAGCGCGTTTGCCACCGGCCGGCCGGTTACGCCGCTTTTGATGAGCGCCAGGATGAAACGTGTTCCGCAATTCCAGTCAATGTCGAAATTGCGCAGGATAACCATGGTCTTATCGTCCAGCTGCAGGCTGCGCTGAATCTCGATGATCCGGGTAATGGACATGATCAAGCCCTTACTTCGATTGGAAATTGAGAATTGGCAGACGACCTTTTCGCACGTCACCGCCCGCGAAAATGGCCAGGTATTCGAGGTCAGGCAGATTGCCTAGCAGTGCCGAAGGGAATAGCTCGCCCTCTTCCTCCATCAGTCGCTCACCCTGGTTGCCCCCGGTGATGACACCGCCCTCACCGGCGCTGTTGCCCTGGGTGCGCATGACGTACTTGTAGCGGGTCATGGGCAGTTTCTTGGCGATGAATTCTTGGGTGTCGGTGTCCAGCACCCGCAGGGAAATGATGTTGTTCGCGTTCGCCAGCACCTGCATGGCTTTCGATTCATCACCCATGCGCGCCTTGAAATCCGCAATCGTCTGGGTTGCGATGAACAGGTTGATGCCGGCGCCGCGACCCTTATTGAGCAGCTGGATCAGCTGGTCATTGATCACCTCGGCCGCTTCATCCACGAAGATGTTCACCGGCACCGGAAGCCTGTGGTTGTAGATCTCTCCCGCAGTAGATGCGAGGTCTGCCAAAGCCAGCGAACCAAGAGCAGAGCCCACCATGGGGTCCGACAATGAGTCGAGCCCCATGTAGAGCACCTGCTTACCGTTGATCACGGTATTCATGTCGCTGAAGTCTTGGTACGCATCCGTTCCATCGACAGTATGCGCAGGCGAAAGAAGATCGCTCATCCTGCCGGCCGTGAGCATGACCAGGATCGGCAGCAAACCGGCGATCATCTTGCTGAAGTGAGCGCGCTCGTGTTCGAGCATCGTCAGCAGCCCTTCAAGGTCGGAGTTCGGCGCATCGTGTATCAGGTCCGCGTAGTACAGCTTGCGCAGGGCCTTGGCTTTGTCCTCAGGATTTTTCACCTTGGCCGTTGCGCAGGCCTGTTCAACCGCTGCGTCAAACACTTTTTCCCCTCGCACCATCCTTCCGTAGGCTGTGAGCACTCGAATGGTCAGGCCTGGGATGTCGCCTTCTAGCGTCCGGCGCAAACTAAGCAGGCTCGGGAGTTCTCCGATAATTAGCATTGCTTGGATCACGTTGTTGAGCGCCATCATCGCGAATGCCTGGAACGGATCGCCAGACTCCGACGCCATAAGCACGGCGACTCGCGATGCAAGCTCTGTCGCCCTGCCATAGTTGCGCGTCAGCGAAAGACGGATCGACTCGTCCGGGAATGCTGGATGAAAGTAGCGAAAGCGATTCGGCTTGTTCATCAGCGCACAGGTGCGCCGGCATGTCTCGGCCAGCCCTTTGTCACCCTTCGGGTCGATGATGATGACGGCCTCACCACGCAAGATGCATTGGGTAATGGCTAAGTCAAACAGGCGGGTCTTCCCGGCGCCAGTCGTGCCGGTAACCAGGGTATGGATGTCTCGCATCCCCGCTGGGCGCAAGCATTCCTCTTCTTCAACCATGCCGAGGCCATGAATCCAACGGCTACCTTTTACGTTCGGGTCGCGCAGACCTTTCTTTCCAAGGACCGCAGACATGTCCCTCGATTGCAGTTCAAATGCGTGTTGGCCGTGTTGCTGCCGCCACTGAAAGGCCTGACCGTAGTAAAAACTGTCGGGGTGCTTCTCGACGATCTTTGCAATGTCCCCAATGCTGGTAAACGACAATGGAGAACCGAGAAGGGACTTTTTCGCTCGATAGACACGAACTGCCCTCGGCAGTGCAGATAGGGCGAACCCAGCCTGAACACCCATCGTGATCAGGTACGGCATCATCGGCATGCCAGTTAGTACCTGGACCCCTGTGCTGGCTAGCATTGAAGCTCCCCAGGCTCCGACTTCCCTGGCTTCGTAATTTGTGCGCCAGAGGTTTGTATAATTCCAGTCACCCATCAGCGGTTCACCTTGCTATCCAGCTGGAAGTAATATTTTTTCTCGCGGCCCACTTTTACGGCTTCGAGACAATAGAAAAGCGCGGCTTCAGAAGTCTCAAGATCCACTCCTGCCGCCTCTGCAACCTTTTCTCGGGTCCAAAACGATACGGAGTAAATATCCGCACCTTTGCCAGGCTCCGGCGCAGCGGCTTCTTTGAAGGACTGTGCAACCCGAAAGGCTTTACTGCGGTACTCGGCCGGTAGCGTTTCGATACAGCAGGGGTGCCACTTGGCGTCGCTTAGTCGGCAGTAGAGCAGGGAGATTTCTATGCTTGCGAGGAAGCCTTCAACTCCTCTTAGAGTTCGTGTTATCTGCTCCTCAGCGCTCGTGAAGTCGCGCCACAACCACTCTGCACGGTCGATGGCCGGCAGATCGCCCAGCGTGATTTCCCCAACCAGGGGAATGAATATCCGATTGCGAACTTCTTTGATCGCCGTGTCGCCGGCGAACACGCGCAGAAGGCGGCTGCCAAGTTCTGGGTTGCGTTGCAATAAAGCCCGATCCTGATCTGTCAGCAGGCTCTTAAATTTTGGCGGAATATCGAGTGCATCGGTGCTTTGCTCTGGGGTTGCGGTTTCAACCGAAGCCTTGGGCTTGCCTACGTTGCCCCTATCTACTCTGGTGGGCTTCTTGGTGATCATGTCGTTGAAGGTGAGTTTTACCTTTTGAACCGGCTCTTCCGGTTCCACCGAGTGAAGGTCTTGCTCATCCGTGGGCTCGTCATCATTGACTGAACATAGAAGCGGCGCCGGATCGGGTGTTGTGCCGTTGATTTCGTGCAACATGGCGGCAAGAGTGTTGTCATCGAGCGCATTGTCCTGCTGCTGCTCGGGCGCTTGATCAGCAACATCGTCTACCGGCTGCTGTGCGCCCTGCTTGAGGAGGCGCGCTCGCTCTTCCAGGTTGGGCGGCAGAGATACGCCGGTACGCTCCGGGACTGGCTTTTTGGGGCGATTTTTTCCCTTGGGGCTCTCAGTCGCTGCGGCGGCCGGCAGTGGTGTCGCACCAAAAAGGTCTTCCTGCGTTCCTTTCTTCTCCTGTTCCTTTCGCGCGATTGCGTCTTCCTTGGTCAGGTATTCCTTGGCGTTATCATCCCGGCCGATGGTCACAGAAACCGGGGCGATGTTTCCGTCCAGGAACGGGAACACGTTGTCGGGGTTCTTGAATTTGACGCAGCGGATGGACGGCGCCTTTCCGTTCTTGAGCAGTGGGTGTGGCGCCACGAACCAGATGGGCGAACCGTCTGCATTTTTCTCAAACAGCTCGTACTCGGACATAGCAGCCAGTAGGGTGTTTTCCGCTCGCGGGAAGCCTCCTACCTTGTCCTTGACTACCTGATGGATGATGTCCTCGGAGCCGGTGCTCCAAGCGAGGAATAGTCCTTTGGTGCTCAGCCAGAGCCGCGAGCCGGGTTCGTTGAGCGTCCAGCTTCCTTCTTCGACCAACTGTCGCATCGCATCTACGCACAGACGCTGCACCGGCACGCCGGTGTTGGTATTGGCGCCGGCCACTGCACCGCGCTCGCGGTCTGCTTTTACTGAGCGCGAGTCCGCAACCCTCACCGCTTCGGTCAAGGGTCCAGGCTGGCCTGCCACAGCGTCCAATAGTGCCTGCCAAATATCTGCCCCGCCTTCGAGCAGCCACTTTCGCAGCTCAACGCTGGTGTAGATTCCGATTAGAGTGTTGGTGTGCGTGATGTGCTTGTTCTGACGCCCGCGCTCCCAGTTGATGAAGTAGCGAGTCAGGTTATTCGCCACCGCCCACTCATGAATGGTTTCGGTGCCCATTACCCATTTCTTCGTGCCGTCGAACGACATGACGATAACGTCCGTCAGAGGCTTACCCGCGTCATGGAACAGTGCCGCCACGATGCCAGCCACATACCAGCGGCGAAGACGTTTGCTTGCTTCACCTGGCGTCAATTCGTGGTCGAACTTGGTCAGAACCATCCAGTCCAGCATAAAAGCCGCGCACTCCAGGCCGTGGCGCAGCAGCCCGCCTGGTGTGTTGTGGTGGTGATTCTCCGAGGCAGGGAGCAGGTGAACCAACTCGGCATACGCCACGAACATGGGCTTCAGGTACGCCTCGTAGTCATCAGGCGCCAATCCAGCCTGAGCTTCAATCTTGTTTACAAGGCGCGACTGGAACTCATACATGCAGAACTCTCCCGAGATCAGGCCGTAATAGCCTTCCTGGTAGGGAGGGTTTCTGAGGATCGACGGATCGCTCAGCACGCGTCGGATATCGTCCGGGATGTTCTTATATGCGGGGTGCTCGAAACGCGGGTCGGGCGGCGGGTTGATGAGCCGACTGGGACGGCGTTTGCCCGCAAAGAGCTGCTTGAATAACTTGAACATGAACAGGAATGCTCCGACTTTTCACCCGAGCATCATGTCTGTTTGCGAATGCGATTTGCGGCCTAAACCTACAAGATTCTGGTCATAAAAAAACCCGGCACGAGGCCGGGCTGGGTTAGAAGGTGAACACGCCTGCGGAAAGCAGTGCTTGCGTGTCTACGGGGCCTTTCGCCATGCGCGGTTGCGGCATGACTTCTGGCTTATAGGTGGTTTCGTCGAACTCGGCATCAACCGAGATTCGCGTTGCAGTGCGCGAGTCAGCACGGTGGTACTCGACAACATCCGCTGGGATTGCGGCACAGACACTCTCTGCGACGGCCTTCCAGTTGACCCTGCCTTGAACCTCATACTGAATAACACGAACGCCATACGCATCTGCGCGCTTGAAATCGCCCATCAACGCGAGAATCTGGTCATCAATGACCGTTATCTCGTTTTGAAGCTCTTCCAGCGCCTTTTTTGCAGCCAAAGCTGCGTTCTCTTTGTCTCGCCTGACCGCTGCGAGGGTTGACCAACGGTCGTGGTCGATCTTTGCGTGAGGCATCAGGTCGCGTTTCGGGTCCGCCTCGGGAGGCGTAAGCGACTCGACCATATCCCAGAAGCGCCTTTCCGCAGCAATGATCTGCTGCGCAACAGCTTCATTGAGATCAACCACCAGGCAGATAGGCTCATGCTTGGGCGACCAGCACCACAGGTAGCCCCGTGAAGCCCCGCTAACGATCATTTGGTGCAACAGCTGCCAGCGGTAGAGCCTGTACGCCTTGCTCTTCTCTCGAAGCGCCAGAACCTCCAGATGATTGTCATCGGAGAGGTTCTTGATCTCCACCGGCTCATTACCTGCCAGAAGCCCGTCGAACGAAGCCCGCATGAACGGGTAATCGCTAGACTCTGCGCAGATCGGGAGCCCCAGCTGACCGTACCGCTCTTCAAACGCCTGAAGCGCAACCGGCTCAAACTTGACGCCCCGCCTTACCTGAGGAATGCAGGCAAGATCGGGGGGTGTATCAAGTCCAACCAGCTCACGCCACAACTGAAGCTTCGTCTTGTCAGGATTCTGATCCATGATGACCGCGCAACTGGTTGCGCTGACACCACCCTTTCTCCACGCGTGCCACTCGGCAGAGCGCTGTTGGACGTCGATTACTTTCATCCTGATTACTCCTGATGAAAGCCAAGCCGTACTCTTTCCTCAGCGCTGATCCTGATTCCGCCTTCACGGATCTGGGAACAAAGCTTGAGGTCGTTGTAGAGCTTTATTTTTGTCAGCCCCGTCACCGTGAAAAAGCCCTTTGAGAAGCTGCTTTCAAGATCGAGGAGATCGACATAGCCAAACCCATCCAAGAGGGTCTTGCGAAGCAAGTCACCCTTGGTGAGCACGTCTGCGATGCGTTGATCCAGAGGCCCTGAGGTATTGAACTCGTACTCAGCACCCATTTCTTCGCCAAGCAGCCCAAGAGCATCACAAAACGCTTGATACCGAGCCTGGACCAGCATCTCGGTACGATTTTTGAAGGCTTCATACTTCTTCGTGAAGTCAGACCCCTGCTCATCGAGTGATGCTTTCTGCGCTGCAGCAATAGCCGGCAACGCATAGGCGTGTGGTGTGTTACTGAGGTCCAGATACAGGCTGAGATCCACATGCGGCACTTTATTGCGGATCTCAATCCCTTGCTCTGAGCCGTAGTGGGCTTCCAGTTCGCTATTGGCGGCATGGTAGGCCTTGCAGCCAGCTTCGAAGGTTTTCATCTCATTCTCCTTTCTAGGTACTTCACCACCTGGGTTGAAAATCCCAAGGGCAAATCCCGGAAAGGCAAACCCCCAAAGGGGGGTTGCCCCCCTGGGGGTTTGGTTCGTCAGCCAGTACGTCAGCCGGCGATGCCCTGGCGCAGTAAGCGCAGAGCGTTGGTTTTGCTAGCACCGAACATTTCGACTCTCGTCTCCATGTGCGGAGCTGCTTGCACCACCTCAAAGAGGCGGCAGGTTTGCTCATTCACAGGCCGGTTTTCATCGCCGTACCAGCTCAGGAGCTGGTTGAACAGCCGTTGACCGCAAATTTGCGGGGTGGGGCCAAACACGGCGATATTTCGGCCAGAAGGAACCAGCTTGAGGATCGCCATGTAGCTCATGCGGCGCTCCTGTATCGCTGGTCAATTTCGGCATAACGGTCGTTCGCTTCCTGCCAGCTCATCCGGCCTGCATTGCAGGCCTGAATCACTGCGCAAACTTCCATCCCGCGCTGCCATTCAGTTGTGCAAGACAATCGCTCCAGCGCTCCCATGTCAGGGATCATGAAGCCATCATCGAGCATGTCGCCAATGCACAGCTCGGCGGTGTCCTGGGTGCAATGACCCGTGAAACCATCCTTGCCGAACATCGTCCAGCGGTACCGTCCGGGCTCGGAAGAATCTTCGGAAAGAATCCCCCACGAGTCAGTCCGGCAGTGCTTGAGCGTCAACCCAAGCCCGTGCACCGCGTACAGTCCCAGTAGGGATTCCAGGGAAAGAATCTTCCTCTGGATCTCTCCGTCCATTTCAGTGACCAGGCTGCGCTGAGCCAGATCACCAGCTTCAAGCTCCTGCCAGATGGCAAGAGACTCTTTAAGCGATTCAACCGTTGAAGGACGCATGGCGACCTCCATTTGCAGCACCCATTGCAAACCCAGGAAAGCCCCCATTGAGAGTCTTCTGGGCCTTTTCAACTGCTTCATTGAAGCTGTTGGCTTGGCACTGAAAGCGGGTGTAACGCTTGGTACGCATATCGCACATAGCGAGTATGTAAGTACGCATTTTAATTTCTCCTTTTCATCCCTGAAACGGAGCAATCCCCTGTAGGGAAAGTCCCTACAGGGTTAGATTTATCTGATCAACTTATACGCAGTCAGATGGGTTATTTAAACTCAGGAATAGACACGCTGATAATTGCCAGCCTGTATCATTGCCTGATGCTGATTACTTAGATGATCCAGAACGCCATTTGTCATTGGATCGCTACCAAAGAATCCCCAGCAGCTATCAACAACTTCGTCATCCTCGATCACTTGATACCCCCAAACATTACCCGTCAGGTATTGATCGTATGATTCGACCTCTCCGTCCAGATATGTTTCCAGCTTCTCAATGCGCGGCTTCGTGAGATGTTTCCAACCAAGCTCGGAGCGGGCTTTATCTTTAGACACAAAGATAAAGCCAACCTTGCCACTGTCCCATCGACAGCTAAAAGGGGAGGTTTTCATTGTGATGCCAGAGTGATCATAAAGATAAAGTGGAAGCATAATTGCTTGCCCCGTCATCTCCAGCGCACGCTCAACATCTGGGATGTGATTGGCATTGAAATCGATCTGCCCCAGCTGCTTATCAGACAGGTGCTTGTAGATCACTTCCAATGCTTTCGCAGCCCCATTCTCATCACCCAAACGATAGCGCCGATGAGCGCATACCATCGATCCTAGGTTGTCCCATTCACGCGGACTTTCTGCGTCATGGTCATGGACGAGTTTGATGATGCAGCTTGAGTTAGCAGTTGCCATTTCGTTTTCCTTTTCAGTACGACGAAGGCAACTAACCCCTGAGGGGCAGGTGCCCCGTCAGGGTTTATTGTGAGTTCGCTGTTCTTAGTTAAAGAACAGCATGATCAGGTTGATAATAATCTCAGCCATCTCAGTTTCCTCATTTATTGCCAGCAGCAGCCCTGTGCAAAGGGATGCCCTGCACAGGGTTGGTTGGAGACTCCGGGTTATCCCAAATCGCAAGACACTCGGAGCAGATTTTGTTTCTGTAGCCAGTCTTTTCCAGAAGCTGGACATTGGGGTGAAAAACCTCTTCTCCCTTTCTGAACACTTCTGATCGTGTCTGGCTGCAGAAGGTATTGCCTTCTAACAGGGATCTAATCGACAGATGAACCATCGTCACTCACCCTGAGCAGCTTGGTATTCCGCTGCAGACAGGAGTCGCAGAGCGTAATCACGAGCCTCAGCAGGCCACGCACTTACATAATCACGCGCAGCTTTCCAGCCTTGCGATTCACGCGCCCGATTGACCACCGCTTGAGTCTTTTTCAGGACTTTGGGAGGTAGATCTACAGGTGCCTGGCTCTCATCATTTGAAGCCTGAAGCACTTCGCCTTCCAGCGGTTCTGCGACCTGAGCTTGAGCATCTTCAGGCTCAACTTGCGTTGTCTCAGATGCCGGCACCTGCTCTTCAACCTCATTCGAGGTCGGGAGTGGCTGGGCTTCATCGACTACTTCAGCTGCACCCATATAACGCTCTACAACAGAGATCGGGACATCATGAGATGCAAACCCCTCCCCTGCCGTTGTGTTGAGATACTGAATAACCGTGTCGAGTTTTTCGCCGACTTGGGGCCAGTATTTCTTAGCGATTTTGATGCCGGTTTTTTTGAACATGGAAGTTTCGAAGTCAACCCAAGGGCCTTTCTTCTTGCGCTTCCACAAATCACTTGCATCACGCGCTTTGTAGATCTCCTTGGCTGTTACAGCTTCCACATGGACCCGGCCATCAGGCAGGGTTACTTCCACATAGACACCACGGAATTCGCCGCGCTCTTCAGTGTCGAACGGATCGAATTCATGCACAGGGCTATGACGCTTACCCTTGTACTTAAACTGATCATTCGAGTAGACCAACTCAACAATACAGTCACGTATTGCGCCGTCATTTACAGCGGTTTTGATCATGCCTTTGTATGACACATCCAGAACCACTTGCCCGTCCCGTGGCACCAGGTAGCATAAACCCCTTGCAGGGTTCAGCGTTAGGCCACAGGCGGCCACTTGGCCAAATGCATTGCGAAGAGACAGCGGATTGTTGATAGCGACAGTGCACAGGTAGTCATTGTTCATCATGGCTTGAGCTGCATAAAGCATCTCTTGCTTGAACACGACATCTGTTTTTGCTGCCTTCACCAACTCAAGAAACTTATCCTCTTGCTTTGCAATTACGGCTACAGCGTTTTGATAGTTAGCACTAGACATTATGAAACCCCCTGAACAAAAACGCGCCCGAAGGCGCGTATTTATTTGCAACTGATTGACCCGTTAGATGATGTTCAGAAGAACTCGGCTAATGGGCGCAAAGGGGATGTCATCGTCAAACGAATCGTAATGCGGATCAGAAGTCGGCGCTTGAGTCGGTTGACGGTTGGGTTGCTGCGGAGAACGCTGTGCTTGATTCCTCCCGCTAGAGCGAGGAGCACCATCACCACCGTTATCTGCCTGCTTACCGCCAAGGAGCTGCATGGTGCCTTGCATATCAACCACAATCTCAGTGGTATAACGCTTGACTCCATCCTTCTCCCATTCGCGGGTTTGTAGTCTGCCTTCGATATAGCACTGCGAGCCCTTACGAAGGTACTCACCGGCAATCTCAGCAACCTTCCCAAATAGCACAACACGGTGCCACTCGGTTCTTTCTTGAAGCTGACCAGACTGTTTGTCCTTCCAGCTATCGGTAGTTGCCAATGTGATATTGGTAACCGCATTCCCGTTGGGCATGTAGCGAGTTTCAGGATCACCGCCAACATTGCCGATAAGGATTACTTTGTTTACGCCACGAGCCATGATTATTCTCCATTCAGAGTAAAACACAGGGCGACGTAAACCCCTGACGGGGAATATCGCTGCCCCGAAAGGTTTTCATTTCAATTAGTTAGGTTGTATTTGACAGACGGCCAACTTGCCGACCATGCACCGAAGTGCATGACTAAATCGATCTGCACATGCAGAACGACTTAATTTGGAGAATCTTGACAGGCTCGTGGCCCAAGGCGCGAGAGTGAAGCTGCGCTTTCTGAGGTTATTGCCATTAAGGCTTGGCGAAAGCATGCCCCCAATCGCGCTAATGCGCAAGAGGGTATGCCACGATCTTAGAATTTTTTTATCTTACAAGAATCGTGTAGGTTTAGCCGCCTCATCGCGATCTGGTTCCCACAAAATACCTCATCCCCCGGATCGAGGTTCAACCGATGCATTTCTCTCGACTGCGCATACCGCTGGCAATCACCGCAGCCCTCGGCATGCTCTCAGGCTGCTCTAGCAAAGAGCCCGCACCCGAGCCTTATACAGGCACCCCATTTGAGGTCCAGCAGTACGAGCCGGATCTACGCGGTCACCACACCAGCTGGGGGCACTCCGGCCGTGGAGGGGCAGCACTGAGAAAGCCGTCCTATCAACCCGTACTCGGCAGCCCGGATGAGCTGGATACACGCGCTGGCAAGTTGCACCCAGAGCTGCAGAACATCGCGCAAGAGGTTACAGCCAGCATCGCTGTACCACCGGCGCTACGGTCTGGAACCTGCCTGGATCAACCGGAGGAGAATCAAACGCCTGATCACGTCCGCGTTATGACGCCCAGTGGTCCCGCAGACGTAACTCAGATCGTGACACTGGCGAACAGCACCGGATCGGTCAGTGACTATATCCGCGTTCGCAACAAGCTCTGCAGCGGCGCAGAACGCCTCACCTACGAAGAGTGGGAAGTTCTAGTGCATGGCACACCCAAGGACGTACCACTTCGTCTACAACCGACCTTCAACAGCCTCTCAAAGTGAACCCCATGCCCAGCTCAAAAAACCGACTCCCTTTGACCGTAGGTCTTTCCGCGCTTTTCGCAGTGGCCGCCCTCGGCGCCAGCGTCATGTACACCGAGCATGCGATCAACCAAGCGATAGCTGAGCAGTTGCCGGCTGGCGTCGCCGCTGCACTTGACGCGAAAGAACAGGCCGAGGTCGCGGCTGCCAAGCTACAGATCCTTTCGCAATGGTCTGCCGCCTCAGACATCGAGGTCAAAGGCCGCAACATCTACGGTAAGGCAGACGCCGAGTTCACCCTTGTGGAGTTCAGCGATCTGGAGTGCCCCTTCTGTAAACGCTTCCATGACACACCTAAGTCACTCGTTGAGCAGGCCGGTGGCAAGATCAACTGGGAGTGGCAGCATTACCCGCTGCAGTTCCACAACCCCACGGCCGCAAAGGCTGCACACGCGGCAGAGTGTGTCAGCGAAATTGCGGGCAACCAGGCTTTCTGGGCATTCACCGGGCAATGGTTCGAGCGCAGCGCTATGAACGGCCAAGGCATTGATGATATCGGTCGGTTGGCACGAGAAGTCGGCGCAGACTCGAAGGCATTTGATGCATGCATGGCCAGCGGCAAGTTCAAGCAGAAGATCCAGGATCAGATGGATCGCGGTACCGCTATGGGCGTGACGGGCACGCCTGCAACAGTCGTCGTGGACAACACCAATGGCCAGAAGATCCTGGTCAAAGGCGCCCAGCCTGCGAAAGCATTGCTCCAAGCCATAGGCCAGCTGGTAGAGCAGCGAAATCAGCCAGCATCGCTGGCCCAGCCAGGAAAAGACTGAATAGTCCAGCGCCGACGACAACAGAGCCCCGCATCAAAGCGGGGTTTTTTGTGGGCCGCTACCAGCTGCGGAGTTGACGCGCCAAAGCCAAGAATTTGGCAACACGGCCGTCACTGGTAGCCTTGAATAACTTAATCAGGAAGGACAGCGGACATGATTCACTGCAGCAAAATCAAACTGACACTCGCGATGACTGCGGCCCTCACCGCCTTGGTAGGGTGCTCATCACCAGGCAATACCGTTACCTTCGATCAGTTGCCGGACCCGGCTGCTACACCCAAAGCGAAGTGGTCCGACGCAATGGTCTACATGAATGCCATGCAGATTTCTGGCATGCGTGACGTGCCACGCGAAATGATGGGCGATGCATCCTCACAACCGGCCGAAGGTGGAAACAGCACGGGAGTGCTCGATGCTGCTACCTATGGCGTAGGTGCCGTGGCGCCGCCATCGGGAATGAGCGGAGGCGCTGTAGCCGGGGTCGGCCTGGGACTTTTGCTTCTTGGGGGCGGACCTACACAGCCAGCTCAATTGCCGCAGGTCGTTGCATGGGTCCCATCAGATCTGGCCTCCTCCCCGGAAGCAGCTGTGCAGGTTGCCTTAAATGAGTTCAATAAATCGAGGGCCGCCGTTTTCCAAAAGCAGCTTCCTCAGGAACTTATCGCTACAGCATATCCCGAGTCGGATAGCCGATCATTTGGTGGCAAAATGCCAAAGGCTTCGAATTTAGTGCTGTTCTCAGAAGAGGCGAAAGAGAGTCCAGCATTCATTTCCGCACCGAAATCCTATGGTCCTATCCATATCGTCGGTCACAAGGTTACTGAGGAATCCATTATCAATTCATCAGGGTTTCGGAATATCCACGAAAGTCGGGCTAACACAGTCGCGCTGTCCGCAGCTCTGCCTGATTGGTTTTTGATTTATGTCACATCGGCCACACGGTCAAAGTCCGATAAATTGCCGCCTGCAGTGCTGAGAAGCGGAACGCCAAACTACTTCATTGGTAAATAAACGAAAGGCCCCTGATGGGGCCTTTTACTTACTGGGGGACTGCGCCCCTAGCTATGTCTTCCTCCATTTTCTTGACCGCTTCAGCATCAAATCCGTCCAACCGCTTTTCGTTACGACTAAGCGAGTTTTGCCGAACGTTCCCCTCAGATATCGTAAGGCTGCTACCACTCCCTGTAACTTGTTCAAGTGAAACCGTGTTCACTGTTGGAAGGTGGCCTGCAATGTTCAGCATGCCTATCCATTCCGACATGTCTACTTTACTCCAATCCATAAGGGCCATCTGGTCAGGAGTAATGCCTTCACAACTTGGATTTTCAACATCACCGTACTCAATACCAAGCTGGTCATGCGCAGCTTCTTGAACGATTCGGCCTACAACCGAACCATAGCAACAGTAGCTTTCTCGTTTCTCAACACAAGAGCCAAGAGCTTCTGAGGCACAATAACTTCCTACAAACGTGCACTGCCTTGTTTCTTTTTTTGCTCCAAGCTCGAACTCTTTTTCTTCGCATTCCCAGATAATGTTAATTAGAAGATCGACAATCACATAAACCATGTATACCCAGCCAATGATGTTGACGACCATCGTAGCCTGAGGGCCAAGCATCATCCCGCCGCCTTCTGCTGGAACAAACACAGCATTTGCGGCTACCTCAGCGCCCATATTAACCATGGCGTCATAGGCTTTCTGCATTAGCCATTCCTGGACCTGAGATACAAGCGTATCCTGGACAGTGCCCTGAAGCGTTTTGTTGAATGCACCAGTTGCGTTGTCAACTATCGTTGACCACTGCCCCTTTATGACTGAACTACCAGCGGACGTGATGGCATTCGTGCCTGCTTGCCAGTAACCATACTTCAGGCTCCCCCCAAGCCCGTGCGTGGATAGCGCTTCCATTGCACTAGCCATTTTCATAGTGTTCATTGTCAGATTCACATAATCGTAAATACTGACGCTTTCGGGAGCCTCACAACAATCGACATAGCCACCGAGCGCTTTCTTGCACTCCATTGCTTCGCCTTTGAATATCTTGCACTCGTTGGCAACCTCGATATCCGATCCGTCGCCACCGCAATCAAGATCATGCTCAGCGAACTGGGCAACTTGGAGCATTGCGACGGCGTATGCAAAGTCACCGCTTTTCTGGTTCGAGGTGTCGAAGCACTCGCTTCCCATGCACCTAGCGCCGCCAGGACATTCGATCTGAGTGCCGGTATTGACTACCGTGGGATAGCTGGTGTCATAGCCGCAGTCCCATATCTCCTCGTAGGCGTAGCATCCTCCCGACTCCCCAGAAGCCCCCTTTATACAGCTCTGGGAGATGAAACCGCAGTTGGGGTCTTTCTCGTACTGCTCACAGGTGTCCAGGTTTTCTTCGATTACACCGCAACCCTGCACACGGACCTGCTCTGCAAGTCTTGACGTACCCAATGGGCTCGCCGAGATTTGTTCATAAAGTGGATTACCAGGGCAAATATTTATGCCTGAAATGGTTGCGCACTCTCCTTCATGCTGAACACCTTTGGTGACTGTAATCTGCCCCGAGATGCACTTACCTTCCAGTACAGCTTGACCCTGATCTATGCAACTTTGCGGCGACCATACATCTTTGACCAGCTTAGAATGTCGAAAGGTAAACGTACCTGAAAGATCGTACTTACCACCATCATCACCACCTTGCTGATCCCTTATTTCAACAACAGCTTTAAGTCCATTTGCGCATGTCGGATACGTAATTACATTGTGGCTTACTGACGTGTCGAGTTGCCCGCCAAGCCCATGCTCAGCCCAAACATCAGCATCTGATAACTGTACGTATCCTTCATCATTAGCACACACAGCATCGTAATCGACCTTTGCTACACTGCCATTGAATACTGTCCCATCAGAGCCAGGTAGAGCTTTCCATGTGCCTGCGACGAAATCAAATTCTCCCCTGGCTATATTCCGCCCATTAGCAGCGAATTTGCCCACCAAACCAGTTGAGCGAAGTTCTATTTCATGATTTACAACACATGAATCCCCCCCGTTCTCAGGGCATTGCTCTTTGCCATTGGCATCAATGTAGCAGGCAAGATCCCCTTTGAAGAAAGAACAGTCAGCTGTCACTTCCGCTTCCCTGCAGAAGGGGTCTAGGTCGGGATGAGGGGATGGCTGCATGTCTGCTTGGCATGCAACCACACCATTCTCACTAATGCAGCCAGACGCATCTACTGCCGGCGCTTTAGTGCAAACAACGCTGCTCTCTTTGCAGAAACCATCGTTAATCATCTTGAGGAGTGGAAGGCGCTCTTCAGGCCCCCAACCATTGTCAATGATCGCTTTTGCTGGATCGTAATTAATGCGAATGCGTGCATAGCCTTCGCCCCGACCTGTGACTGACGTGCGTGTTTTGAATGTAATTACGTCCGAGTCTTGCTTTAGTTCGTTCGTGACATCCTTGTTGGGACTTACTCTCCAACTGGTACTTCTCTCGCACGCGCCCGCCGTCTCGGGAGGGAATACGCCCGGCGTGTGGGTCCATAGAAGAGAGTCATTGAAGTAGATCTGAAAGTAGTCATCGAACGTAGCTTGTTCAACAACCGCAGACAGGATGGCATCTTTATTGATAACCCTGAAGCGTGTGTATTCCTCGTAGATCGCGCATTTACCGCCCCAGTAATCGTTACCAACGGTGCCCACCCATACATATAGGCAACCTCTGCCGCATGACTGGTAGTTTGGCTGGCCCGAAACATACTCGACAACTCCTAGCGAATAGTCATGCTTGAAGGTCACATTGCCGCCTTCGTTTGCTACGCGCTCACAGGTGCGGTAATCAGAGATGTGAGACGTAGCCTGGCGTTCTTCAAAAACGTCTTTTCTGGAGCAGTCTGCAAAGTTCTCTTTGAAACCTTGCATGAAATCATTAGATCGAATCTCGTCCGTCTGGTTAAACATTGGATCATTCGAAAGATCCACAGCAGGCCGTTTGCCGCTATCAACCAGAATCCTGTATGCCTCGCCATCCATCGACGACTCACTTCTCAGCCGTGTGTTGGCCTGGATGCCAGCGTCAAGAGTGCCCGAGTCGTCTCCATACACCTCTTCCAAGGACGCGGTACCGCCGCCTTGGAGGTCAGGGAACAGATCCTGAAGCGTCTTCTGCGCCGCAGAAGGATCGAGCATCTGAATGCCCATTTGAGCGGTCTGATTGCCTAGCGTGGCGCTGGCAGCAATGGAATCGGCCCACGCCTTGAAGGCAACCGTATTGAGCTGAACCATGATGATGCCGCCAACAGCCAAGCGTCGGAGGGCATGTTTGAAGCTGGGTCGCATAGGTGCTACCTGGTGAAGGTGAGTACCAAGATGCTAGAGATACGCGAGAGGAAAAGGCGGTGGAATCTGACCAGATTCTGGCAGGCAAAAAAATAACCCCGGCTGGAAACAGCCGGGGTTTGGGGTTTTGTTGGCACTCATGCCGCCGCTGACTGAGGCGCTTCGAGAACCGATACTGCGCCTGATGCGGGTATCAGGCGGTGCAGCACAGCCCATGCTTTGACGAAGCGGGTGTCAGGGTTGGCCTTCTTCACTGTTGCTGCGATCTGATCAGGGACGAGGAACACTCGGCCGGAGTCGATCATCAGCTCTTTGAGTTCGGGGCAGTACAGTGCTATTGGCTCTTCGTGTTGTGGCATTTGATGTTCTCCAGGTGGGTGATCCCCAGAACCCTCACGCGGAGGGCTCTGGTGGATCACCCACAAGGGATGACCACGTTACGCGACTAGCTGGTTACCTACTCAAGGCATTGCCTTGAGCAGAAGGGTATTGACGCAAATATCTCGTGGATCAGGGCACCTTGGACGCATGCGCAGCATGCTTCTTGTCCAAGTGCTTCGCTAGCATCATGCCGACGCACGCTGCCACAGTGATCGTGAACAGCACGCCGGATATAGCCAAAACGAGCGTTTGTGTCGTGTCCATTTCATTCACCTGCGTTGTCTTTCTGGAAAAAGGATACCACCAGACCACCGACAATCAAGACCAGGCCGCTTACCACGCTGACCGCAATGGCTTGCGGATGCGAACCTGGAGTGATGATGCCGACGAACCCCGCAGCCAGCAAGCTACAGCCAATGCCGACGACAGTCTCCCTTAACCAACTAAGAACTTTATTAAAAAACATATTACACCTCGCAAATTAATGACGAGGCGCCCCCATAACGGGATTGCTCCCGTCAGGGTTTGATTATTTCCAACTCCAAGCTGTTAGCCCGAGTCAGTTTTCTTACGATGTAGCCCTCCTTATGTCCATAAAGGGCATAAGGGCGTTGTGTGCTTTCTGCAAATACCTGACCGATCCATAGGGCAGTCATTAAGTTGCGGAAGTACATACGCAGATCCTCAATGATTGAGAACAACCCATGGGATTGTTCCCAAAGGGTTGTTTCAATCAGAGCACCTGACGGGCTTTGATCGTTTTGGCGGTTTCAGTTTTTTCAACCGAAGCAACGCCGTAATCGAACGCTTTAAAGCCGACTTGGATGCCACCAACAATCAGCACTACTGCGATGATCAGAACTTTCATTATGTTTCTCCATTAGCTTAATGCAGACGGAGAAACGCCCGGCAGGGAGTTATCCCCGCGTGGGTTTTGTTGTGCAAACAAAAACGCAACGGACCTAAAGAGGAACGTTGATTCTGAATGCTTTCGATTAGGCCGGTTGAAGCTCCGACTTAGCTTTCCCAGGCCACAAAGTGACTCTGGTTTTTGCCTGACCGAAGATCGGTACAGGCTCTTGCCGAGTGCAACATGCACTTGACGAAGATTAGTGCGCTGAGGCGCGAAGGGATGAAACATGAAGCGATGTGTCGATTATACCGATCCACCTGCCAGCCTCAAGCATGCAGGCAAAAAAAACGCCCCGAAGGGCGTTGAATTCAGATTGCATGGGGAGAGATCACCTGATGACCGTTTTTCTCGCGAAATCGGTTAACGATTACCTCCATTGGCTCATGCAGCTTTACCGGATGCTTGAACCCTTCCCCCTCCATGTGGCGCAGGAGAATGACGCCCCCAGTCGATAGCTCCCAGAGGTGAACCTTCTGCTTGCCCCTTTTTGCCCAGGCCCTGCGGATGATGCTCGCGTTGCCTTGCAACTGTGCTGCCTCAAGGATTGCACTCATGATCCTCTCCTTCCATCCATGCAAGGAGAAGCCCCGCCAGGGATTTCTCCCTGGCAGGGGTTGTTTTACGCCACCATCAGACTGAGCTGGAACTGACCCTGGTTGGGATCACTTTCCGGCAGGCCTGGCATCTGGCTTTCCGAGTTGATTCCGAAGCTGCACAACTGGCCAGCACCGCAATTACCACCGCCGCAGATCTGCCCACAGTAGGAGGAAATTCCCTCCTGTCGCAGACTCACCACGCTGGGGTTTACAGCAGCAGTGATCGACACCCCTAATTCGAGCCCAACGGACTCAATCAACGGAAAGATCACTGACTGCCCAAGCACCTCATGCGCAGTCGTGTCAGGAAGCCCAGCGATTACCACCTCCGGGATGCCTTTCACTCGTGCGTGCTCGACAGGCGTGAGTAGCCGAGACAGTTGCGGGTTGGTCGGATGTACTAGGAAGGGCTCCGTGCTCCTGCACTTCGCATAACCACGTCCGATTGTTCCGCAGAAATCTTCAGCCCCACTTAGCAGTTGGCGTGAGAATCCTTTGCCGTCTGCCTTGTCGCGTACTTCCTTATTTGCGAGATAGTCGAAGGATTTGAACCGCTCAGAATCATGCGGAACATCCTCTAATACCTCATTAAGACTTCCCTCTTTCTCTTTCAGTTTGCTTAGCTCACTAAAATCGAAAACGTCAGGAAGCCCCTTACTTATCGCGACCACAACCAATCGGCTTCTACGCTCAAGAGCGCCAAAGTCGTTGCCATTCAACACAGCTTCCTTCAGCACATAGCCTTGAGAAACCAACTTCGCGCGAATAACAACCATAGAAGCAGACGTTTGATATTCCGGTACGTTCTCGATCAGGCAAATGCTTGGGTTCAGCGCTTTAACCGCATCGAGAAAATCAACAAACAAATCACCAGCTTTGGAGTGTTCCTCTGCCATGCTCAGTTTGTTCTTGCTGCGACCTGACTTCGATGCTCCTAAGCAGGGAATTCCTGCACAGATAACGTCGCACTGAAGAGGGTTATGCCCCCAGTTGACCTCTCTCACGTCAGAGCAGATCGCAACACTCTTTTCGTTCCACAGCTCAGGATTGTTGTCTAACGACGAATCCAAGTATTCCGGTTCAATTTCGACACCGACTTGGATAAACGACTTGATCCCTGCACGTCTAAGGCCGCTATGAAGTGCCTTATCCGCAACACCACCACCATGGAACAGGCTGGCTACTGCCAACGGCTCTCCGGTACGCAGCTTTTCCGTCAAACGCTTAACTCGTTCCCGGATCTTGGTTTCGATGTGCAGCGCTGTGATCACGATCCGACCTCGCCGGATTGCAACACGTACCCGCTCGATGTTCTCGAACACCTCGCTGAGTACCCTTGATCGAACCTCAATCAAGGGCACCACCACACCACGCCGCTCGCGCTTGGAGACAGTGAAAGTCTGGTCGTTCGCTACGGCCGGGGCCTCGCGAAGCTCCAAACGCTCCATCGCCTTGTTCTGCACGAGCTGGTAGCGCGCACCGATCTTCACGCCCGCCCTTTCGAGCTTTCGACCCTCAAGCCAAAGGCGCGCTACGTTTTTCGACTCACCGATCCTAGTGTTGATGACCGTTGACATAATTTTCTCCCTTCCTGGTTAAGTGCCCCAGGCAAAGAGAAACCCCGTGCGGGATTTCTCCCGCAGGGGCTATTTAGTTTGTGTATCGGCTTATGCAGCTAGCTGGTAAACACCGGGTTTCAAACGAACAAAGTAGCGCTCGTCTTGTAGAACCTGACGCACCTTAGCTTGCCAGTGTTGGTTATCACGCGATTTAGCATAGGGCTCCAATGCATCATTGATATCCTTCAGATGAAGAATCTTGTTGCCTTGAAGCACACGCCGAACCGCTGCTTTCCACGTAATACCAGTCATCGCAGCAGCGCGCTTTTCCATTGAACCAATAAGGAACAACGAAGATTCACGCTTAGCGAAAACAAGTAACTTTTCGTGGGCAATCCTGACAAAGTTTCCTTTGTAGGAGCTTGAGTCACTTTTACAATTGTGCTGGACCTTGATGACCTCATCGATCAGCCGGCCCGGCGCAATTCGTTCCACGAGTGAACTAAGGTTATAGTATGTACCTTTGGCGCGCATGTTGCCCATGAGGATTCCATATACGCCGCCACGTTCAACTGCGTCGTGGATATTCATAACGGCAAGTTCCAGTGCTTCAGTGAAGTCCTGGAAATTCATCCGTGACATATCCCACTTATTTGGCTCCCCCCACTCTTCGCCGCTATACTTGAGCATTCCCGCATATGGGGGATGCCACCAGCAAACGTGAGCCATCTCACCGATGTACGACGCAAGGTCGTCCGTAAGCAAGTTGAAGCCCTGATGTAGGTCAGTGCCAACAAATCGCAGTCCCATCTCCCTAGCAACATCGACGCTAGTACCGCCACCGATGCTCGGATCTACGACCAGGCCATCTTTTCTTTTCATGTAACTTTCCAGAAAGTCTTTGATAATTCTTCCTGTGCAGTTACCGCGATAGGATGACTTGCCCCAGTGACCACGATCCGGGTAAGAAACAACTGAGCCTGCAAACATGTCTATTCTCCATTCATTTTTGATGCTGGAGAACCCCGACTGGAGTTTCCCAGCCGGGTTTTAGGCGCTCGCCGTGTTAACCACGACGAGTAGCATTAGTCAGACAAACTCACCCTCTTCGCCGTTTGAGTAAACACGACAAGATGATGCGTAGTTCAACCAGCAAGCAGGATACTTATCCCGAGCTTGCTCAATTGCATGTAGCGAATCTTCTGCATCGCACTCGAACGTTGTTTCAGGGAGCAAAGCTCCGTTCACACGTTCGCGCAAGTAGATCCGATAGCGCAGATACAGCCGTGGTATCACCATGACTGACATGTTTCTCTCCTTTCATTTTCCAGAAGGGAGAAAGCCCGGTAAGGGGCTTCCCCCCCTACCGGGCTCATATTTACTTGCGCCGCATCATGCTCAGGAAATTCTCACGAACCTCCTCATGATCAGCGCCAGCTGCGTTACAGCAGGTTTTGAAGCTGAACGGTTCATCTTCGTCCGCCAGCACCCACAACATGCCATCCCACCAGTTTTCAATACTCACCTGAGGGTGAAGAATCTGGCGAAGTGTCATCTTGATCATGTAACTGCGCATCCAGTCGATGTAATCGTCAGTGATTTCATCCTCTGCGCGCAGCAACTCCAACTCCGCATCTGACATCTCAAGGATGTCGAGAAACCCAAGCTGAACCTGTACCTGGATGGGAACAGTTTTTCGCCGGGTGCGGCGCTCAAGAGAGCGGCGTTGAATAATTACTTCATCACCGAACAAGTCGAGTAATGGAGCTACAGCTACATTTTCCATTCTGGCCTCCCTTTCCAAGCGAAGGCCTCCCCCAGCAGGGTTGGCCCCTGCTGGGAATGGTTTGTTGTCTAGTTAAGCGGTTAGTACGTCTCGAACAACCTCAAACAGCGCTGTCTTCAATCTACTTACCGTCCCAACTGCAACGTATTTGGTGAAAAGCTTGCTGAGAACATAGCTATTAGCCGAGCCGAAGCCGAGTCCAATAACCTGTATCCCTGAAGCCTCACACCGCTCGAACATCTCTTTGCAATATCCGTCAGTACCGGAATTTGGCTCGCCATCGGTTATCACGAAAAGAATCTTCCGCTCTCCCTTTGCGCGTAAAACCTCAATCGCGGCAGGCCATATAGCCTGTGCCAATGGAGTTCCACCATGCGGCAGAGCACCAAATCCACCCGCTTCCACTGCAGCGCCAAGACGCTCGGTTGAACGCTTGATCAGATCGCAGCATTGACCGGCCCCAGCTGTGGTTGTGCCTGGAAAAGACATCGCCCCAGTTGTCACCAGTGGCAGCCCTTCAAGCCCCCTGAGAACGGCATACAGCGCCGCCTCAGCTTGTTCCATTGCCGCATCCATACTTACTGACTTGTCGAACAGGAACTGGATAGCAGCTGACTGACGCTCGGCCCGCGCTTTGCTTCGGAACACCCGCGTTTCGCCAGCTGGAAGCATGGCAATGCGCGAGGTATCGATCCGACGCCCTTGGCGCTTGAGCCTTACCCGACAGTCCACCTGTGCCTGCAGCAGTCCATTTAGGATCTGACGCAGACCAGCCGAGTGCGTTTCACCGGAAATACGACGCCTGCATGAGGCTTCGGCTGACCGGCGTACCGCTCTCCCTCCCAGGGGGAATGGCTTGATCGGAGTGAAGTGTGCCGCTGCCTTTCGGCCCAGCAACTCAGCTGCCGCATCGCCAACCTCCGAAATCAACCCTTGCAGGTCTTTTTCAGTGGCTTGCATTACGCGCTCACGCAATCCCAGTGGGGCACCTTGGCCATCACCGGGCTGTAGCGTTGCATCGCGCTGGCCTGAATCCTTCTGGTCGGAACTTCCGCCCTGACCTTCAGGAGATGATTTCTGCTCGGAATTTGGTTGCCCGCCTCCCGTGCCATCCTCACCGCCATTGGCTGGTTGATCACCGCCCGCTTCGTCACCCTGCGAAGAGTTCTGCTCTCCCGAAGGATCGCTTCCTTTTTCGCCGGTACCGTCACTGTCGGTGTTGCCGGTTTCGCCTTCGCCCTCCCCTTGCGGGTCGGCCTCCGACTCACCGTTTTCACCACTTTCGTCAGCACCTTCGTCATTGCCCTTTTCAGGCTCCGGCTCAGGCTTATCTTCGCTTGACGGAAGCAGCTCGATTATCGAATCCACCAGCGCCAGAACCTCTTTCGTGCTGTCGCACTTCAGAGTTTTCAGCACCTCGGCCATGATCTTGTCGGCTAACTCTTGGCCCAGTCGGGCTTCAAGCGCTTCGAGATAGGCTCGCGCGGGTACCTCTAGTTGCGGCTCCTGCAGTTTCCAGTAGCCGCCCATGAGGATTGCGTTATGGATGATCTCTACGTCTGTTGCCTGCGCGACTCGCTCAGGCTGAAACGGATCAAGCAGAACCTTGCGGTTCAGGTACCGAATGTCATCCTCGGTGCCAGGGTACTGATCCATCGACAGACGCTCGATACGGATGTCCTCCAGGATGTTCAGCAAGTTTTTGCGGAACGGAACCGGGGCATCCGCGCCGAATACCGCCATGTCAGTGTTACGGACATGGGAGCACTCATGCGCGATGAAGCCGAAGGACAGCGGTAAATCATCCTCACTGAATGGGACAGTTACCGTTTTTCCATCTGTGAAGGCTCGGGTTCCTTGCACCACCACCTTGACGCCGGTTTGTTCGGCCAGGTGTTGTGCGTAGTACGGGAGCGATCCAATCAGGGATTTAGCCATTTCGTTTCTCCATTCTCGCCACCGCCAGACGGAGAAACCCCCGCTGGGAGGTTTGCTCCCAGGCGGGGTTTAGTGTTGGTGTCAGAAGCTGAATACGCCGTGAGAGACGACGCTACTGACAGATACGGGTGGAACAACCAGCGGTTGAGGCTCTGGAAGCACGTCCTCGTCCTCTGCTTGCTCGGTTGAAGCAGCATCCTCGGCGCCGACCAGATCAAAGGGGTTGAACGAATCAGCCATGCCGGCCTGCTCGATCTCTTCCTCTGCCTGGATCTGCTGGGATACCAGTTCGTTTTCTAGCTGCACCTTCGGCTCAGTCGCTTCAGCAGGTTGCGTCGTGACTGTTTCCGCAGGCTGCACAGCAGCTGGTACCGCAACATCATCCTGCTCGGGCGAGCCATTGGCGATGTTGAGGTTCTTGATCAGCCGGCGTATCGAGTCCTCATCCGAGAGCCCCGATACCAACGTCACAATGTTGCTGTACTGCGTGCCATTGACCACCCCTGAGGCCGGCAAAACCGCAAGGGTTTCGTCGATGTAGGTGGACAGGGCTTGGACATCGCTCGACAGGAACATCAGGCCCTTGAGCTTGGTGTTCATCTTGCGAATCGTGTTGAGGGTCGTCTGGGTGACATGGCCACGAGTGGCCAGGCCGTTTTCCATCAAACGTTCGGCTGTCTCTGCCGTCTCAGCGTAGAGCTGATCCGACAGGCCGCGCACTTGACTCCCAAGCGTTGCAGATAGGTGCTTGTCGCCGTCCGGCGCCACACGGCAAGCCGCGTAACCGAACTGAAGACCGGCCTCTACCTGATGTTTCGGCGTGATGCTTTGCATAATGGCTTCTCGCCATTCGGCACGCTCCCACTCCTGCTGCACCCATTCATTGACCCAACGGTCATAGTTAGGAATGAAGTTTTTCTTCAGGTCATAGAACTGGTTCTTCAGAGCTTCAAGCTCGTCTACAACCCTCTGGATCTTCTCCTGCGGTATGGCATAGCCGCCGAGGAATTTGATTCCATAGTCTTCCAGGACCTTGATCGCACGCCGTTTGACTTTCTCGAACGGCTTGAGCTTTTCGGGATCGATTACTCGCATCGAACCCAATGAGGCCAGCCGTGCCGGTGGAATTTTACCCTCCAGCATTTCAGGCTTCAGTTTCTTCCGAGCAGTCCACAGGTGGATGCCCGAGAGGTCTACCAGCAGGATCTGGTCCAGAATCTGGATTTCGTTCTGTTGGATAGTCATTGCGAAGTTCTCCTTTTCTCTAAAGCAAAAAAAGGGGGAACTTCGCCCCTAAGGGGAAAGTTCCCCCTCAGGGCTGTTTACGATTAGAACGGTTTATCTACTTCAACCGGCCAGTCGTTACCAAACACGCTGCTTGCCATCTTATCGATTGCAAGCTTCTGCACTTTGTCGCAGCGATTAAGCAGCGACTCTTGCAGAGCGAGTTTCAACGGGTTTTTCTTCTTGGCCAATGTATATCCATTGCCAATCCGAGCCCAACGCAACAAAGTCCGAGTGGACATTGTAACGCTGAGATAGTTACCGCCTTTACCTTGGTGTTGATCACGAACACTATTTGCAATCTTCACCATGTTCTCGACGATTTCCTTTGTTATCCCTGGTACGGCTTTAACGACCAGATCAACTTCATCCTTCGGCTCAAGGTATTCCACCTCGAACACTCGGAATCGGTCGAGCGATGCCAGGTTCTGCTGCATCGTAGCGGCATAAACCCCCATCTCATCCGACTGCCCTGCCGTGTTGCCGCAAGCGACGAAACGGAAATTGGCATGTGGCCGAATGACCTCGCCGTTGTTTTCAGCGATCACCAGTGGACGCCCCTCCATTACCGCGTGGAGGCCCACCGTTACCGAAGGATCGAGGGTGTCGTACTCGTCCAGGACGAACACGAGCCCATGTCGCATAGCCTTGGTGAGCGGCCCGTCCACGAATTTCGTGTTCAGATCGCCCGACACAGGGTCCGTTACTGGCAGGTTGTAGCCTGTCAACTCCGGCATCTCCATGCGGCTATGTGCTGAGACGGTAATGCTTGGCCAGTTGAGTCGCGCGCACGTTTGTTCGACGAGCGAAGACTTACCGGCACCCGTTGGGCCGACGAGCAAACAGCTGTCACCTGCCGGGGCGTAAAGCCAACTCATAAACTGAGAAAGCAGTTCCTTCCTGAAGAAGTACGGCTTTGCTGGCTCAACGTGTTGCGAAAGATTGTGGTTTGGCGAAAAAGCCGGCGCAGTTGCATCGGATTGGAAGCCAAACTCTTTCATTCCAACTTGGATATTCAGTTGCATTTTATTTCTCCATTCTCAAAAGCAAGTTGCCCAAAGACGGAGAACTCCCATAGGGGATATCTCCCCCGATGGGTAGGTTGGTTATTTGTTGCGGCTTATGCAGCTGCTACAAGAGAAACAAGGACATGTCCCTGTTCAAGGTTTTTCTTGGTGAAAGACACCACTGGCTTGAGGCCGTGATACAGAAGCTCACGGCAAAGCGTAGCGTTCATCCAAGGCGGGCAGGCGACCAGAACGTCAACCGCACCCGTTTTCTTAGCCTCCTGCAGGGCGATCTCACCCAGGCGCTCAACGCGACTGGTGATAATCTCCGGCGAGGGAGGGGTCGGGAAATACAGAAGATCTCGGATTTCCTGAAACTGTTTCCAATCCGACAAATCGTGAACGCCGAAACGTTCCATCTCGGCAGTAGCCTTGAACTTCGTCAGATTGATTACGTGCTGCTTTTCCATTTCTCTACTCCAGATTTGAGCGGAGAAATCCCCCTTACGGAGATTCCCCGCAAGGGCTATTGGGCTGAATGAGTCGTCAGCTTCGACCCGTGCTAGGCACGGAACAAACACCAACGCGCATGCGTGGGTGATTGATTTCTGGAGCGGCACCTTTCGGTACACTTGGAGTGCGAGACGTTTGCACGTCTGCAAGAGATCTTTAGCTGTTCAGCGCACAGCTTGCGCCAGAGCATCATGCCATCGCCTGGATGGGTTTCACAAGGGGTGCACACAAGATCCTGACCCACCGAGGTGGTATGGGCTCGGCTTCAGCGCACCCAAATCGCTTGCCCCACGGGACTGAAGATCTTGGGACGCGCTTCCCTAGATATCTGAGCAATTTCTGCCGCGTTGGTCACTCAGATATCGCCGCGCGCCCCTCGGATGAACTGAACTACTTGCAGGCACAGAGAGGGGATCACGATGAGTGCCAGCCCGCCGAGGATCGTCAAGGTGACCAAGCTCACGGCCCCGTAAAGGGCTGCCCACATGCCCCTTTCTATTTGGAGCGTCACCACTCGAACGATGCTGTCGAGATCCTTGCCTACGTCTGGCCCGTACACCCAGAACAGATCGATGGCCACAGCTACAGCTGCTGCAAACCCCACCAATACGATCAAGCCCCGCAAGCCGGATTTGATATCTGCCAGGCTCGGAATTGCGTGCATGCTGATGATTGTCGCCAATAGCACAGCACCTAACCCCACCGGGCCGGTCATGGCCTGAGCCCAGGCTGCGAGAGCGGTACCTACGACTACTCCGCCAAGCCACCCCACGATATGTCCTACGCCACTATCCGGCAGCTCAGCTGGCCCACGGTTGGCCAGCAGAAGCCCCACGATGACGGCTCCGGCGAGAAGCGGCGCAATGCCCTGCAAGGCCATCCCAAGCGCATGCTTCATTGAGTACGGCGAATAGCGGTACTCGACGAACCCTAGCGTGCCGGTGGCACTGTTCGGCTGATAGAACGCCATCTTCGTTATCCGCATACCAAACAGCACGCAGACCAATGCGTGAGACAGTTCGTGTACTGGCACCCCGATATAGCCCGTCAGCCGCGTCAGTTTGCGCGCACTGGGTGCAAGCCTGTGCATCATCAGATCCCAGATGGTTATGACCGATGCAGGCACCAGCAGCAGGGCAACAAATAGCTCAATCATGGAGGGATTCTCTACTTGCAGGCAGCCCTCTCTTCGCCGCTCTGTGTGCTCGAACGATGATCGTTTGAACGATGGAATTGATGACAAGGGTTCGTCGCGCGCGCGTCACGGCCACATACAGAAGGTTCAGCTCATCACCTACTTGCGAGGGGTCTACTCGTTCCTCATCGAAAATGTCCGGGAAATCTTCCTCCAGCAGCACTACATCCCATTCAAGGCCCTTAGCTCGATGCGCGGTGCTCAGCACCACGTCAGCTTCGGTGATGTCATCGACCGTGCATTGACGCAGCGATGAGATCAGCCGGGGGATGTCACCGTAGGTTTTCAGAATCCGCATGGTGCGAAGCATCTCGGGATCTTCACTCGCCTCAGCAGCGTCGGTGTATGCCTCGTATGACTTGAAGTGCTTGAGCCGATAGTCCTGGATCTGGCTGTGCTTGTTGGTCTTCAGGTAGTAGACATCTTCGAGCTGTGACAGATTGTAGGCCTCGATTCCGCCGTTCCAGAACACAGTGAGTCCGTTGGCTACGGAGTCGATGGCAGACATCAGCACACCTGTCACGGTGCGGTTCAGGATGGTGTACTGGCCGCGTATCCCGGACATTGAGGTCTGCACTCTGTCAGCCGGCCCTAGCCCAACCAGTGGGCGTGTCTCGCCCTGGAGCCGCAGAATGGCATTGGCAACGCCAGCGATCATCGGCCCGAAGCGGAACGAGTTGGTCAGGTACATCGCTTCGGCGCCCTGCTCGATCTGCTTATCCAGGGCGTTTTCCGCGCCGCGCCACCTGTAGATCTGCTGCAATTTATCCCCCACAAAAATCTTCTGCCCACGCTGGCCGGCGACTATGGCTCCAAGGACGGGGTTTGTATCTTGTGCCTCATCGAGCAGGATGCAGTCGTAGTCGAGCTGCGGATCGCTAAGCTGGTACAGCTTCAGGTATGCGTCATGCGCGCAGACAAAAGCGCTCTTCTCGTCGGTCATGGCCTCCCAGACTGCCCCCGCCCCGTTGAGTAGTTTTTCGATGCGTGAATCTCCGTATGCGTCTCGCTCTTCGTCCGAGAGAGCCGCGATGAAATGGCACATGCCAATTTCCGGTTCTGCACTGCTGGTGAAGTTGTTGAAGACGGCCATGACGTGCCGCACGAACCCCCAATCGCGTGTCGCAAGTAGCTTGGAGACATCGGTGAGCTTCGGATTGCCCAGCTTATGGGCGTACCGGGTGCCAAAGCGCGGCCATGCCAACTGATGGCCTGTCTTGCAGATCACGTTGTCAGGGAATCGGGCCATGGCCTCATCCTTGATGGCCTTGTTGTAAGCCAGGTACAGAATCTTGATCGACGTGTTGGCGTAGGCGAAGGCTTCGAGCGTTGCCGTTTTTCCGCAGCCGGCATACGCCTTCACAACGAGATATGGCCCGCGATAGTCGATGATCGGTTGTTGTTCGTGGGTCGGATTCACAGAGAAAAATTCGCCTGGAATTACTGGCAGCTGACCGCGACACGATCAGCACGGAGGACAAAGACGGCTTGAGCACTGAACAGCCAGAGCTTGATCAGCAGGATGAACAGATGGGGGCTTTCGAAGAGCAGCAGCAGGGCGAGTTCCACCGGCGCGGTGAACAGTATGAGAGCGATCATGGCTGCCGCGCTTCGCCGGCCGAGCACAACGTAGAACACACTGATCGCTATGCCGGTTACCAGAGCGGCTTGCCAGAACGCCAAGAACTCAACTTGATCGCCGGCGACCGGAAGCAGCGCAGTTACTCCGGCGACAAGGCTCGCGACGATGCCGAGTAGCAGCATGTGCGCGCCCCCCAGATCAAGCCCCGCGCCCCGATGGCGGAAAGTCAGAATCATCCAGGCGTGGCTCGCTAGGTCTGTGAAATGACCGGCGCCGGTGGTCTTGCCGCAAGAAATCGTGGACATGAAAAAGCCCCTTGGTGATTGCGGTATGGTCCCATACGCAGCCTCCACCAAAAGGGGCTAAAGCAGCACGATTGTTGTAGGTTTAGCCCTCCCCTCCCCCCAGAAGCTGCGCGCAGCGTCGGGACATCAGATCGCTCAACACCTCGGCATCATTGGCAGCATCCACGGGATCGCGCAACGACGCTGCTATCAGCGCATCACGCAGCCAGTGGCTGGTTTCAGGAGCCGTAATGACCGCCTGAATCTCTTCCTGGATGCTCATTTTCCCCCCTGATTGACGGCATCCTTGAATGCCTTGCCGGGGGTGAACTTCGGGGTCGTCGATGCGGCAATGGTGATCTTCGCGCCGGTCTGAGGATTGCGCCCATCGCGCTCAGGCCGGCTCACCGGCTCGAAAGCGCCGAAGCCGACCAGTACCACTTTGTCCCCTGCAGCCACGGTGTCCTGGATCGTCCCAATCATGGCGTTGAGCATTTCGTTTACAGCGGTTTGGCTGTGGCCTGCCCGCTCTGCAACGGCCTTTACCAGTTCCTGTCGAGTCATGCGGTATCTCCTGTGCTTGTTGGAATGCAGTTTTCTGTTTCGAGAGCCCATTGGCTCAGATTGCGATGCCCTGGCCCGACTCCACTTTTGGCCGTGCCTCGCTGTTCGGCGCGTGGCCGCGCGGCTCGATCCATTGGCAGTGACGTACCCCTGCATGGGTCTTGCAGCTGGGCAGGATGTAGACCGGGTCATGCCGAGATGAAGGGAAAATTCACTCACTTCGCTCGTAACGTGTTGAT
>ERZ1673962.57-NODE-57-length-95332-cov-32.315805_pt1 | contig 95332 bp, 81 predicted proteins | sample MGYA00580188_ERZ1673962 | MGnify/ENA primary metagenome ERZ1673962 (study PRJEB41334, sample SAMN05608104) | rock metagenome | biome: terrestrial subsurface; feature: shale formation; material: shale | place: USA: Pennsylvania ...
ATCAACCGGCCAAGATAATTGTCGCTAGACCGGCCACCGTAATTGTCGCTTAATACGAGAGTCAGGTTACGAGCTTAATCACTCACCCGGCCCTATTATTACAATAAGAACTTAGTGATTTATTTACCACAGAGGGCACAGAGCACACAGAGAAAGTGATTAAAGACAAAGGTTAAAGAACTGTTGTTAGTTATTAGATTTCCAAAATTGAAGCTTTTTCTCAGTGCAGCGCGAAGCGCCTCGGTGTTCTCTGTGGTTCAAAAATAAAGGTTTTAGGAGAAAGTTAACTGGTTGCAGGGATCGGACAACCGGACCTGGGCATTACAATAAGCTCTTAAAAATTTATTTACCACAGAGGATAGGAGCACACAGAGAAAGTGATTAAAGACAAAGATTAAAGAACTGTTGTTAGTTATTAGATTTTCAAAATTGAAGCTTTTTCTCTGTGCAGCGCGAAGCGCCTCGATGCTCTCTGTGGTTAAAGTTCAGAGTAAACTAGCTGCAGGGGCTGGTTTATTCACTTAATCTCGCAACCCGCCCAAGCTTTACAATAAGAACTTAAAGATTTATTTACCACAGAGGATAGGAGCACACAGAGAAAGTAATTAAAGACAAAGATTAAAGAACTGTTCTTAGTTATTAGATTTCCAAAATTGAAGCTTTTTCTCTGTGCAGCACGAAGCGCCTCGGTGCTCTCTGTGGTTCAAAAAAGGTTAAAGTTCAGAGTAGACGAGCTGCGAGGTTCAAGGCCCGTTACCCGAAACCCGTTGCTCGTTGCTCGTTGCTCGTTGCTCGAAGAGGGTATTTTAACCACAGTATTTATTAAACATCCAACTGCCTCTGATAGCCTCATAATTAGAACCAAATTGAAGCGATAAACACACTATTGGCAAACGATTCATTTGCTCTGCCATACTAAACACATCATTAAATTTATAACCATATTTAGAGGCTAACTTTAGCTCATTCACATAAAGGGCTTTATAGGTAGGTGGTAGTTCACTCCAATGCATTAAAGCTATTTGAATAATACCTAAATGAATATCTAACTTATACGGGCCTACTTTTTTGGCTTGCTGAATATAATTGTATACCCGCTCTGTTGGTCCCTCTTGATAACTTACAACCTGCGCCAAACTCATCCACGTTTGCGCCCAAGTTTCTCTAAGCTCAACCGACTTTAATAACGCCTGCTCAGCTTGCTGATATGTTTGCTTAACTTGTTCGGCTTGATCACTTGATGTGGTATCAACACCACTGAGGCTTAGTAATTTTATATGGGCTAAAAAATGCCAATAATGAGGATGCTCGGGATCCAAATTCGTAGCTAACGTAATCGCATTTTCTGCAGCTTGAAGCGATGAACCAGATAAAGCACCATCCGACTCTTGCACAATATTAAGTGCATGAAAGTACCATGCATTAGCGCGCATACTTTGCATGCTGCTATATGCAATTACAAGCACTATTAGAGCTAAAATAACAGCAGGCACTACCTTGACCATGTTTAATTTAGTCATTAAATAAGCTCTCGGTTAATTGCAGCGGGTTAGTTACAAAAAGCGCTGTAGCCTGCTCTTCACCTATTAACTGCGCTACTGTATTTTTAGCTTGGCTTAAAATAGGCGGTCGGCGCTTTACTGAATGGGCATCAGAGGCAACATAGTTCACTAAACCATCTTTTAGCATTTGTAACGCTATAGTTTGTGCGCTTTCGCCCCACTCACCTTCAATGCTCGATGCCGTTAGCTGAAAATCGCAGCCTAATTGGTTTAAGTGTTGAATATAATAAAGATTTGACTGAATATCGCGATTACGCTCTGGGTGCGGAATAATAACGCGTATATTTTGTTTAGCGAGCCACTGAATAAACTTATCGTAACCTTGCGGCATGTGTGAATGCGATAACTCTAATAACAACACGCTTTTGTCTGCTATTTTACCAATAAAAGGCAGTTTATTAGCCATCACCATTGCCATAAGCTCTATGTCCAAACGTACTTCAGCAGCGGCAGCCAACTTTACATTTATACCTTCTTTTTTTGCCTCTTGCTTTAAACTCTCTAAATCGTTTTTTATTTGAGCCGTCGCATTATTAAAGCGCCCCACATGTATATGTGGCGTTGCCACCATATGAGTAATACCATCGCTTTCGGCCAATTTCAATAGCGCCAAAGATTCAGTTAAATCTTTAGCGCCATCATCAATACCCGGCAAAATATGCGTATGAATATCAATCATAAATTACTTAATTACACTTGTGGCTTTTCAGGTTGCTGTGAGTAATCGTAATAATCATAGTAACCATGGCTATGCTCATCTTTAGATTTACTCATATCTACCTTGTTTAGTACCACACCAGCAACGTGAGCTTTTACTTCAAATAAACGCTCAAGGCCGGCTGTAATAGGTTTAATACGGGTAATATCAGATTTAACAACATAAACAACTGAATCAACACTTTGTGCAATTACCAATGCATCACTTACTGCTTGTGTAGGCGGTGTATCAACAATAATATGATCGTACTGCGCTTTTAACTCGCTAAGTAGCTCAGCAAAGCGTGGGCTTGACAACAACTCAAGTGGATTAGATGGTATTTGCCCACTTGGCATAATAGTGACACCCGATTGCGTATCAACATGTACACACTCAGCTAATTGCTCAGTACCTATCATTAAATTACTTAAGCCAGGATGAAATACAGGTATATCAAAACGTTTAGCTAAGGCTGGTTTACGTAAATCGGCATCAATCAGTAATACCTTACCCATTTGTGCCAACGACATCGCTAAGTTTGCAGAGGTGGTGGTTTTACCTTCCCCTGGGGAGGTAGATGTAACCGCAATAACCTGATGAGCTCTGTCTAAATGGGTAAGCAATAAACTAGTGCGTAAGGTACGTACCGACTCAGCAAAGCGACGATAGGTATCTTCTAAATAAGCATGTATCGGGAAAAAGCTCTTTTTAGGCACTACAACATGCGGTAATAATCCTAACATACGCTGCGCGAGTTTATTTTCTACATCATTTTTATTTTTAACTGTGTCGTTTAAGGCATCAAAAACAAAGGTCATTACTACAGCAAAACCAAAACTGGCAACAAAGGCTAATATAACAATCAGCTTTTTGTTAGGCTTACTTGGGTCTTTTGGTGCATAAGCACGGTCTGTAAAGCGCGCTGCAGCTGAGCTAAAGTCACTGGTTACTTCGGTTTCTTTAGAACGTGACAAAAAGGTATTAAAAATATTACGGTTTGTCTCAACTTCACGTTTTAATTGATTATATTGAGTTTCTTTGCGGGTAATATCTTGATATTCAGCACGAATTTTAGCCAAGTCGCGCTCAAGCGCATTTACAGTTCGCGTTGTTCTGTTAAGCTCTTTTTCTATACCGGTAATTAACCCTTTAATTTGCTTATTAAGGTTAGTTTTAACTGTAGCAAGTTCAGATTTAGCTGAAATCATTTTCGGGTGTTTAGGGCCATAAACTTCTGCAAGCTCACTTACCTTACGCTCAACCAATACAACTTCGCGTTTAACATCTTGTACAACACGGTGCGAGGTAATTTCAGGCATACTGCCAAGTAATTCTATGTTGTCGTTACCATATTCGTTAATAACACGATTTATGCTTTCAAGGTTATTTTTAGTCGCACGGGCATCTACTAGCTGTTTTGAGGTTTGCTCTAGCTCTTGGGTAACAAGCCCTGCTATGCCTTCTATATCAACCAGCTTTTGTTCTTCTCGGTAAGCTTGTAAACGCACTTCAGAGCTATCTAGTTGTATACGTAGTTCAGATAAACGCGTATTTAACCAGCTTAATGCCTGCTGGGTAATGCCCATTTTAGCGCGCATTTGGCTTTCTATGTAAACCTCGCCTACTGTATTAGCTACTAAAGCTGCCAGCTTAGGGTCACTCGACTCAAAACTTACACGCACTAGTTGCGTTTTCATTATTGGAGAAACACTCAAACGTGACTTGAATGCAGCAAGCAAACCTAACATCTCGCGCTCTGCTTGCTCCTCTTCACTAAGATCAGAACTTTCTTTTTTATTTAAAAAAGGCAGTAATTGCTTAACCATGCCTTTTAACTCACCTGTAAGTGAAGGTTTAGCAATAAAATCGGCATGATCTTTTAAATTAAGTTTAGTAATTACCTCACGGGCAATGCTATTTGACTTAATCACTTCAAACTGGGTTAAATAGTACTCTTTTTTGGTGGAATCTAAGCCATAAATTTCATCAAAGCTGACCGCTTTGGTTTGCTCCGACTCAATCAATAAAGTGGCTGTGGCTACATACTTAGGCACTAACGTTAAAGCAACCATTATAGTGAGCAATGTAACTACAATAGCAAAACCTAAAATCTTCCATTTGCTTTGCTTAATAACATTAAGGTAAGCACTTAAATCAATAACTTCCTCGTTGTTGCTAGGTTTTTCAGAGTGTGAATTCATTTTTTAATTACTGCCTTAAACTGCTTAAAACAAGCGCTGTTCTATTTTTATGGTGTCACCCGCTGCAATTTGGCTGTTTAAACTACCTTTTTGTTGCTGCTGTTTGGTTTGCTCTTTAAAAATAAATATTTTATCAACTGAGGCACGCTCGGTTAACCCACCGGCCAATGCTATTGCTTGATTTACTGTCATAGCAGGTTGGTAAGGGTAAGCGCCTGGTTCTTTAACTTCACCATGAATATAAAAAGGTCGATACTCTACTACCTGCGCATATACATTAGGGTTAACTAAATAGTCAGGCTGTAAGCCTTCGCTTATTGTTTGCTCAACTTGCGAAACGCTTAAACCAACTAGTTTAACCTTACCTAAAAATGGGTAGTTAATCTCACCGCTATTACCAAGCAATGAGGTTACATCTAAATCGGGCTGGCCAAATACTTTAATTTCTATTTTGTCACCTGCACCTAAAATGTAGTTTTGCGAATCGTTCGCAAAACTACAAAAGCTCAGTAATAATATTAAGCCTATTAAAATTTTAACCTTCATTCATTTCCCTTTAATGCAAATGTAAAGTTAAGGCCAACAATTACGCGGTCAAATTCAATATTTGTTTGGGTTGAATTACGGTCAATAAAATCAACATATCCGGTTACCATTCCAAAGTTGGTGGCTAAATAATTTAAGCCAAGGCGCGCATTTTTAACTTTGTCTTTACGGTTAAAACTACCAGAGTACTGTTGATCAACATAATTTGCACTTACTACCGAGCTTAAAAAGTCGCTCCAATCGTGTTGCCACGTTGCACCGTAAACACTTTCACGAATGTAATCGCCTTCTAATAACGGATCTTTGGCTGCACGGCTAGTAACTAGTTGTAAAGTTGAATAGGTTAACGGCTTCCAAACTGCAGCAGCCTCCCAGCTTAAACCACTGAAATTATCGCGCAGGTTTGACTCAAAATCTTTATTTTGATAACCCACTTTAAATGAACCAGTAGTAACGGCTGTGGCTTCCCACTCCATACCTAATAATACTTTTACGTCGTCTGAATCGCGGGTAATACCGTTTGAGTCAATTACATCGTATTGGTAATTTTCTTGCTTAACCTCTAAAAAGGCACGCGTACCAGCTTGGGTATTATAATAACCTGTAATACCTAGCATAGGTTTGTCGTAATCACGGTACTGCGATATGGCCGTAAAATTTTGATAATTTTTGTTATAATAACCAGCTGTTAAAGCAACCTGGGCTTTAGAGCTTTGTGCGCCGTATTCGTAGCGAGCAGTTAGGTTTTGTTGCTGATAATTTACAAGCTCATCTAGAGCGCTGCCCTGGCCTTCAGTTAATCCGCCACCACGTGGCTCGTACAACCAATCTGCGTCACCAGTAACATCTAAGCGGTGTTGGCTAGTAAACTCTTTATGTACACCTGCGCCTACATTAACTTCAGTAAAGTTATCGGTGGTGTCTTTGTTGTGGAACGACGTGCTTGATGCAATATCAAATTTATAGCTATCTGGGCCATCTTCAATAAGCGCTTCTAAACTCGGCGCTATATTCCATATTAAACGCGACTCGGTGTTTTCTGGGGTGCTAAAAAAGTTGTCGTTGCTACTTACACCCAACTGCAGCATAGGTGTAACCTCAGCGCCGTCTTTAGTCATTACACTGCCTGGTTGTAATTCTACAGCCAATGCAGGTGCAGCTAACCCTAACGCAACAAGTAAAGATGTAATTGTATTAGTACGCATTTTCACTTTTAAATCCCTTAAAAATTGTCATAAAAATTATTTTCACATCAAACCATAAAGACCAATGTTTAATGTAATGTAAATCGTATTCAACTCGCTTGGCCATTTTATCAAGTGTATCGGTTTCGCCGCGCCAGCCGTTTATTTGTGCCCAACCGGTAATACCCGGTTTGGTTTTATGCCTAAACATATAAAACTCTACTTTTTTTCGGTATTCTTCGTTGTGAGCAACTGCGTGGGGCCTTGGGCCAACAATCGACATATCGCCTTTTAAAACATTTATAAACTGCGGCAGTTCGTCAAGGCTAGTTCGGCGCAAAAAACCACCTAGTGGAGTAATGCGGGCATCATTTTTAGTTGCCTGAGTCACCACATCGCTGTTTTCGGTCACCGTCATCGAGCGGAACTTCCACACTTTTATTTTGCGGCCATCTAAGCCATAGCGATCTTGCTTAAAAATAATAGGCCCTTTAGATGTCAACTTTATTGCGGCTGCTATCACTAATAAAACGGGGGTAATTAAGGTAACAATAATAGCCGATACAACTATATCTTCTGTGCGTTTTATAAACTCATGAGTACCAATACATGGGGCTTCAAACACACTTAGTGTATCTACATCACCTACATGCTCAATGCGAGCATGTATTAAATTCGAGAGTAAAAAGTCAGGTACTATGTGCACATCAACGGTGGTATCGCCTAGCTGCAATAAAATATCGGCTATACGTTTTTGCGCTTTCATAGGCAGCGCAATGTAAAGTATATCTATTTCGCCATTACGTGCAGCATCTACCGCACTTTGAATACGCCCCTCAACACCTTGTTGTTCGAGTTGTTCAAATAAACGTTCAGGGCTTCTGTCGTCGTAAAAACCTTTAAAGTTAAAGCCTAGTTCATCATGTTTAACTATTTCAGCATGTAAGTATGCGGCCGACTCAGTGGCACCAATAATGGCCACATTACGTTGCGATAGCCCTAGTTTACGGCGGCTACGTTTATACCAATAAACCCCTAAGCGCCAAATGTACAAATAAACCACACTTAGTAAAAACCAAATAACCACACCAACACGTGAAAGCGACTCGGTAAACTTAAAAATAAAAGAAACAACCAGTAAAAACGCAAAAGCAATGAAGACACTACCCCATGCACACATTACCATTGTTCTAAATTTGCCAGCACGCCAAGAACGGTAAGTAGAAAACAGCTCAGCACTGTACAAATAGCTAAGTGCAACAGTTAATGCTGAAACAGCATAAATAGGAGTGAGTTTAAAATCATAAAGTAGGGCTGCGCTCTGAAAGGCTAAAAACAACGCAAATATATCAAATAATCGATAAAAATTGGCATCAGAGGAACCTGAAGGTTTAAAAGTCCTTGGAGATGTCATTTTGCTTAATTCCTTATAGCTAATTCAGTGTGAGTAGCACCTCACAAAATCCACGAGGATAATATAGTATTAGCCAATTTTGTTCAATTACTGATTCCGACAAAAGTACTAAAAATCATGTTTAAATCTTTTTGCTAACTCTTGCTTTGTTCATTGAGTATTAAAATAAATACTCGCATTTTATTTAGGTTTAATTAAATAACCCCTTAAACCAACTCCAAACCCCAAACGAATATCCTGCAAAGATATCAATTCCCAATGCCGATTTAAGTAAATATAAAACCAGCAAGGTAAGTAAAATAATAAAAATAGCCGCGATGCTTAAAATTAATGCTTGAGTAAACCTTGCTATTTTTTGCTCTTTTAAGCTTAATTCACGCCTGTTTCGACCCGCTAAAAAAACATAGTAATAACGATATTTAAAAAACTTAACTACGCCTCTGCAATCAACAGCATGATTACCCCACTGCCTAGCACCAATGGCTATTTTTAAATGGGCTAACTGCTCATCGGTAAAGGTAGTTTGTATGTTTTTAGGCATACGCTCTAACAAACTTCTAATAGCTGGATCTTGCTGTAAGTTCGACAAAAAAACCTCAAATTCAACGTGATTATTAATTGCCAATTATTTTAAACAACAATTTAATAATAAAAAGCCAATTAAAACTTAATTGGCCTTTTATTTGCTAAAAGTACTTTTATTTAATAGTACTAGAGCGGTAACTATTATTGTTTAACCAACTTGGTAACTCTACTGTTGGTACAGTTCCATTTTGGTTAATATTAGTTTGGTGAAAAGAGTGCTGGTTCCAAATGCGGGTTGCATTTTCCCATGGTTTAGCACCTTCAACAGCACCATACACAGTCACACCATTGTTAATGTTATAACGACTATCATGACTATTAGAAACCGTAATTAGCTCGGCATTGTTATCACCGGCTAAGTCAACCACTATAGGGTATTCCCAAAGTGACGCTGTTGAGTTTGCAACTGTCGATAACACTTCACCATTAAGGCCATTTAAAACGCGAACTGTTAGATGATTTTGTACTATTACTTCATCAATGCCATCGCCATTAAAGTCGTAAGCACTTACACCTAATTGACCGCTACTATCCGCATTAGGCACAGACCAAACTATTTGGCCATCACCGTTGTACATATCAATTGTATTAAAGCCTGAATAAACTATACCTAGCTTATTAGTGCCTAAAAAGTTTGATATAGCCTGGACCCCTCCTCCAGGATTAGCTTGGTTGTTTACTTGCCATTTTACATTACCATTAGCCTCTAGTGCGACTAAACGACTTTTTTCAGGTGATGAAGTCCAGGCAGGAATAGATAAAATAATTTCTGGCTGGGCATCGTTATCAATATCCGCAACAGATGAGAACCACACATCTTTTTCTCCAGTATAAGACCAAAGCTCTACACCATTCATATCGTAAAGTTTACCACGGGCTAATACCTCCTGAGCACCATCATTATTTGCATCAAAAATAATTGATGATGGGGACCAATCTGTACCAAATTCAAATAACGCTCCTGAATCGTAATTATAAATAGCACTCCCAAGCGTAAATTCTAAAGATCCATCATTATTAATATCAGCTACGTCAATATTACCAACTAACTTAAAGTTATCAGAATCAACTTTTGCTATTTGCTTTTTAATTGCTCCATTATTATCAATAACAGTTATTGCACCATTACCGTTATCACCCTCCCAGCGACTAGCAACAACAATTTCAACAATGCCATCGCCATCAAAATCTGCTGCAGCTGGTGTATATGTTGCATCAGCTTTAATTGCACCTTGAGAATAATCCCACAATTCAGAGCCATCCACACCGCTTAGCGCCCTTACAATTCCACGAGAGTAGCTTTTATCAAAAGTCACAATAACTACATCAGCTACATCGTTGTTATCAATAATGCCATCGCCATTATCATCGTTTAATTGTGCGACTATAGGGGTTGCCATTACTTGGTCGTATTCAGGCATAAAATCGCTTGAGTTCCAATGCCACTTTTGCTCCATTGAGAATGGTGCTAAAGGCTCAGCTAATGCAGGTAATTCGCCATTAAATTCGCCACCTAACAATGCCATAGAACCATAAAAGCTTTGGCCAATAACTGGCATTTTTGCTGTACCGTAAACACCTCTAATGTCTGCGTAAGGTGCCAATATAACACCTTCCCAACGGTTGCCTTTAATGTCTAGCTTTTGTGCATTGGTAAAATTAAATACCGTTTTAGTCGCATGCGCACGTAGCCATGCAAAGCTTTTACCTTTCACATTTACATTATCGTCGCCTGTAATATTAAAAATTACAGTAGCGGCTGAAGGTATTCCCCACACTTTAAAGGTATGCGCTTTGGCAAATTCGCGTGCATCTAAATTAAATACTTGTATTTCAGAGCTACCATCACCTTCTAAGTAAAGGCCACCCCATTTACTAGATACAGACCCAGTCGTATCAAGCTGACTTAAGTCCGCGCTTAAATCTTTGTAATACTGTTCTTGCTCATCAAAACTGAATGGCATGGCCAATTGATCTTGATTAGATAAAATTTCAGAGCCTCGTTCCATGCCCCAACTTACACTCCAGCTTACATTAGTGCCACCACCGGCGATCATGCTGCCTACAAACTGGCGCCCAACTTTATAATCGATGCTAGACTCACTAATTAAGTAGTATTCACCTGGGTTTGAAGGGCGAGTGTAACCTACGCTGTAACCTTTAAGATCTATTTCACCAGCTGCAATTGCGCCGTCAGCACGGCCAAAGTTCGATTTAAAATCTTCAAAAACAAATGCTGAAAAATTATTTGCTACGCCTAGGTCAGCAGCCAGTGTTGTAGAGCTGGCTAATGTAAGTGCGATCACTGCACTCAATTTTTTATATTTTAATAGTGAGTTAGTCATTTTTTCCCTCAAAATGAAAAAGTGCATTAATGGCACAAAGTTAAAGTCATTTGTTTAATGAAAGTTAATTCATCGAATTCTTGTTGAACATTATATACACAAATAAAATCAAAAGGAACAAAAAACACTACGAAAGTACCACTTTTAATAATATAAAACAGGAACAAAAATTAAAATCAATGACTTACGATAAAATAAAAAGCTGAAATAAACTTAAAAAACAAAATTAAAACATTAAAGTACTACCAAATGTTAACTCCATGTTAACAGGGTTGCAATGCTATAACTCTGCTTAATCAACGTAAGCGTATAGCTAACGACACCTAGCTTTGCTTAATGTTCCAAGGTAGCAGTGGCTCAAGGTTATCTGGCTGCTCAGCAAGGCGCTGTATGCAAGTAGAGATATAGTCATGCACCACAAGGTCATTTGCCTTTGCGGTTTCAACAAGACTATAAAGTATAGCGCTGGCATGAGCACCATTGCAGGTATTTGAGAACAACCAGTTTTTTCGCCCTATTACGAACGGTTTTATAGCTCGCTCTGCACGGTTATTATCAATGCTGAGCCTGCCATCATCAAGGTAACGCCTGAATTTATCAAACTGATTTATCGCATAGGTAATTGCTTCACCTAACGCCATTTTTGGTGGGATTTTATCTTTATGCTTGAGTAACCATTGATACAATTCATCAACGATTGGTTTGGCTTTTTGCTGCCTAATCTTGAATTTTTCATCGTGCGATTTATCTTTGATGGCTTGCTCAATACCGTAGAGCTTGCGAATAAGGTTTAGTGCTACATCTGCTTTGACGGTTTTTTTATTATTGCCTTTAGCCTCGATGAATTTACGGCGCATATGGGCTAAGCACGCAACCAGTGTTGCATTCGTTTGCTCGTAAGCCTTGTAGCCGTCGACGTGCATGTAGCCTTCGTAACCATCAAGGAAATCAAAACCCTCTGATATATACCTAACGTGCGTTTTTTCTGGCGATAATGCCAAACCACGTTGGGACATAAATTCATTAATACAAGGCAATATTGTATCTACCAAAAACGCTTGAGAATGAGCCGTTACAACAAAATCATCGGCATATCTGATTACAGAGACTCTCTTAACATTAGAACGAATTTCACGGTGCTTACCTCTTTTAACACCAGAAGCTTCTTCAATTGTTCCTTGCAGTTGATTCAATACCATATTCATTAACGTCGGCGAGATTATTCCTCCTTGCGGTGTTCCTGCAAGTGTTGGATATACCTTACCAGACTCCATAAAGCCAGCATTCAGCCACTGTGAAAGGATTGGTTTGTCGATGTTTAAGTGCTTTAGCATCCACTCATGGCTGATATTATCGAAGCAACCTTTAATGTCCGCATCAAGCACCCATTCTCCCGCACGTTTGCGACACAATACTTTGAAGCATTGTTCGATCGCATCAGCACAAGACCTTTGTTTTCGAAAACCAAAAGAATTGCCGTCACTGTTTGTCTCCACTTCTGCCTCAACGGCTAGCAAATATAGTGCTTGCATCCCACGATCCAGCATTGTGGGGATACCGAGAGGTCTTTTCTGCCCATTCGACTTTGGAATAAAGACTCGCCTTAATGGACTTGCCTTGTATCCAGAGCGTTTGAGCGATGAGATTGCTCGCCATTTTTTAGTAGCACTTTGCCATGTTTCGCCATCAACACCAGACGTTTTACGCCCTTTGTTCTCCGTTACTTGTTTAACCGCAAGGGCTTTTGCATAAAAGGAATGAGTCAATAACCATTGCAGGCTTTTAACTTTCCCTTTTCTCCCTTGCTTTACTGCTTTCACAATACGCGCTTGCAATGATCCTACGTAGCGCTTTGCAGCCTTCCAATCGATGTTAGACCAGCATTGCGCTTCGTTTATAGGTGCACATTGTTCATAAGAGCAATTCATTTGCATTCCTAAGCTAAAATCTTATTACAAATTTCTTGTGATTAACCACTCGATGGAAGTGGGCTATGCTTTCGCATGATGTCACGTTCAATACATCTATCTTTGCCATTACAGCAAGGCATTCGCTTTCTCCATCGTCCTTTACCCGCATGCCCGTCATTCATTCTTACGAAGAAACTACCTCAACGAGGGAGCATACGGGCTTACCAAGTTCCGCTTTATTCACATAATGGGTTAGTGTCAGTCAATCCGCCGGGGGCACATTAAATTGCGTAACATGAGACTAGAGCATGTTAACTTGTCCACCACACCTTTTGGTTCAAGCTTGTCAGCATCTTTAGCTTGTTTACAATGACGACAGTTACAACTGTTCAGTTAATTACACATACCATTAATTCCTAGGGCCCAACCGCATGATGCTTGCAGTTTGTTCAACATCACTATTGAACTTAAGGCTACATTGTCTTTCGAGCTTCACACCCCACCATTGCTAGTGACGCATATCGAAATAGGAAACCTTCGGCAATACGAGGGTTGAATCAAAGTTCAACAGTAAACAAAGCGACTTCTTGTCGCACCTAATCGCTTGTACCACAAAGCAAACCCCGTTTTATCCCAGTAAACCAGCTTGAGTTTATACTTCGCTTTGTTGCAAAATAAAAATAAAGCGCCAGTATAGGCATCGCGATAGAGGTAAATATGTGCAGGTTCAACGAACATTTTCATTAGGCAAGCTCGCGTAACAGTTGACTCAGATAAGTGGCAGGCATTGTGGATGGCAAACTGACTTTCACGTTACCGATAGCAAGAATGATCGGCTGTTGCTGTTCAGTGGGATCAACGTGTTTAGTGACTTTTGCGCGAACAAAACTACCAGATGCAGCAGTAAGCTTACTTCGTGCCGCATAAAAGCTTGTTTTTGGTAAGCCATGTTGCTGGCAAAACTCAGTAATAGTTAAATCGCTGGCTTGTTGTTCTTCGATAATGTTGCGCCACTGCTCAAGGCTACGCATTTTTCTCATGGCTATCTCCTAATTGAAATTCAGAAATAGTTTAATCGGTTTGACGAGTTACTGGCAGGTGCACTTTGCTAGACGCTTACCTTTAAAGCTCAGCAAGCGTTATTTCGATGCATTTTTGATGCTAAAACGCCTCGTCATTCATTCGATGGTGATAGGAAAACCGCGCTTCACAGCGTGTCGGCTTATGCGGTGGAACAAGATTTAGTCCTCGCACAATGTAAATCGAAGAGTAAGAAAAATAAAATGTCGACGGTAATGGAGTTGATTGAATTACTCGAGTTAAAAGGCAATATAGTCACTGCCGATGCTATGCATTGCCTTAAGAAGGTCGCTAAAGCCATTCATTCAAAAGGCGGCGTCTCTATTCTGCAAGTAAAGAATAACCAAAGTAAACTTGCAACGGAAATGGTCGCCGACTTCCACAAGACACGGCGCGATTTGCCTAAAGATATCAAAGCAAACAGTTTAACCTTAATCAATGATGGTCATGGGCGCATCGAGGAACGTACCTACGTTCAGCTACCCATTACGCCTTGGTTGACGCAAAGCCAAGACTGGACGAAAATCAAGTCGGTCATTGAGGTCACCCGAAAACGCTATCTTAAAGATAAGGAAACGAGTGAGACTGCTTATTACATCAGCTCCTTGGAGGTTAACTTACCTCAGATTGCGAAAGCCATTTGCAGCCATTGGTCAATAGAAAACGCATCACATTGGGTACTGGATATGACGTATCAAGAGGGCGACTCCCGCATCAGACGTGGCGATACGCCAGAAAATATGGCAACCTTCCACCGCTTTGCAATGAATTTAGCACGCATGAGCCCCATTAAAGACAGTATAAAAGGAAAGCTGAAGCAGTCAGCGTGGTCTGATGAAGTCAGAGAAAAGCTCTTTTTTGCTTAAATTTTATTTAAGTATGATTTACCCTGTCTATGAATATTCAACACCCTACTATTATTAATATGTTACAAAGTTCTTCTGCAAAATTGAGAAAATCTGCATTATTTGCAACACGAAAGTTACTTTATATATTTTTAAACAAATATTCATCAGCTGTTATCAGAAACTGTTGCTCTGAATTTTTTAAATTGATGCACTAGAACTAATATGATAGTAACTACTCTTCCCAATCTACCTCATATTTAATAACCTTAGCTGGTATTCCACCAACAAGCGCTCTCTCTGGTACATCATTATTTACTAGAGAACCGGCAGCGATAATTGCACCATTACCTATTTTCACTCCTTTGAGAATAGTAACATTTAAACCAATCCAAACATGATCTCCTATAATAATTTCTTTTGTAGGCTGATGAATACCATCAAGAATTTTATGACTATCGGAGTCTCTTATACATACGTTTCTAGAAATTATCACATCATTACCAATGGTAATATTATCAACACACTGAATTTTTAAATTATCCATTGCATACCCTGATCCAATACTGAGAGTAGCATTTTCGGCTAAATAAATATCAAAACCCTTCATTATGTCAAAGCTACCTTCTACAATAAGCGCGGACTTCTTAGACATAAATAGACCACCTTGTGTTTTCTCATTAAAAAACCTTGATTCATTTAATGAAAGTATATTATTTAAATATATCCGTGATGTTTTATGTGTTTTGACATTACTACCGTTATATAAAATTACCTTACCATCTCCCTCAATTTTTCTATTTATAAAAAAACTATGGATAACTTTAACTTTCCTCAATAAAAATAGTTTTTTTAAAAATTCCAAAATTAACTTAATTATCATCAAAAATACTCCACTTTAGTTATTTTAATTTTGCTCTTGAATGAAATACTAAAGTCACTTAAAAGGGGTTACATCAACTATTTCTAACGCTTATAATTGCAACATAGTTCGCAAATAACCTAAGAAGCTTCTTGTTAAATTCGCGTGACCATATATCGTTGTGTAACCACTTTATATTAACTTGAAGGTTTCTTTACTTTTGTTCGTTATTTTTTATTACCAACAAACTCTTTAGTAGTCATTAAGGCTGACTTGACCACTAGAGCAGTAGGATACCAACTAAAGCTAGCACGCATATTTAAAAAATATTTTAAAATTGATCGATATTAAATACGCGTAAAAACAATATCTGTACCTAACTAGAAACATTAAAATTAAACTAAGCTTCTAGCTAGACCACCTTAACCATTGATTTTTATAGTTTTTATAAAAAACTGTAAAAATCTAGGCCTTGTAGAAGACTGTAATTTCCAACTTATTAATTTTCTTGCTAGTTTCTTTGGTAAGATACATGAAAAAAACCACCATATTTTTATAGAAGATTTTCCATAAGTATAATGTGTATCTATAAGGTCTGAAGCAAAAGAATAGAGCTGCTTACGTGTTAAATCACAAAACCCTCCCCCTTTAATAGCTCCATCAAACGTATTTATTACTAATAATTGCTCTAAAAAAGGTAAATCTTTTACACCAAGATTTTGTGATGCTGATAAATTTTGTCTATTTGAAAATTCGTAAATATCATTGTACCTTTCTAAATTGTGTTTATAACACCATAACGCACGCTTTAATAAAGCAGCATCGAATTGAGAATGGTTTAAGCCATGCTGACGGTATGATGTTAAATTACCATCAACTATTTTTATATTACCAAACAATGGAACTACACTAGATAAGTAACCATCGCCTCCCTGCCTATATCGCTCTACATCAATCGGCATTACCTTTTCGAGAGCTGTTTTTGAAAAACATAAACCAGATGTTACTGTGGTTTTAATACGCCCGAAATTTAAAACTTTATCAGCAACATTACCATTATCCAATCCAACTTTGTTATTAGGAAATGTTCCTATTATTTTTTCGTTTACATCAACCAAGTAAACATTGTAATGATACATTGCTACATCTTTTTCATAAGCGTTGGCAAGAGCAGACAACCAACCTTGGTTTGCATAATCATCTGCATCAAGAAATGTAACAAGCTGCCCTTTACTTTGTTCATAACCCAAATTAAAAGCACTACCATGCCCACCGTTTTCTTTAGGGAATACGCTAATAATTTTATTACCATAAGATTTAATTAATTCTCTTGAATTATCCGTTGAGCAATCATCAACAACGATCACCTCAAAATTTTGATAATTTTGATTTAGCACACTATCAATACATCTTTTCAGAAATTGTTCATAGTTAAAGTTTGGTATAACTACACTAATTAAAATATCCATATTTACCTCAGTTCAAATTTTGAGAAAGTAGATTTATATCTTCACACACTGCATGCATTTCAATATTTTTAAAGTTAGGAGCGATACTTGAGTTATAGATAGCTTGTATCTTAAAGTAACTACCAGGATATAAGTTGACTTTTGCCCCTACTATTAGGCCCGCAATACAAATATGTAACCTATCAGTATGTAGTTCTTTAAAATGAGCGACTGTCTCAAGGAACTCATCACCGTTGGACATATGGTCACCAAATAGGCTGAGGTCTTTATTCATCTCTGGCATTGACTCTTGAATTATTGCGGCCTCTTTATCCGTTCTCATAAATAAACCGACGTTTTGAGTCTTTTCGATGTTTTGAAACATCATCATGCTTTTTATTGTTGTTAAATAGAAAGCCATATCATGACAAAAGATAGAATCAGCTGCCCGTTCAGCACTATTAAATTTATCCCTTCTAAAAAGGGTGCCTTTAACAGCTTTAAGCTCTAAGTCAAATGTAGAGGGTAAAACAATTAGATTACTAGTAAACATAGAAATAGCGCGACAAATACGATAGCCACAATCGTAAGCACTACACCAGCCACCACCACCGCCATATATAAATAAATACTTATTATGATTTAACAAATAAGGTAGTAATTGATATTTTATTTTCCCATAACCTACGTTTACTTCCCAGTGACTAATTTGATAATCACTAAAAAATTTTTTCGTTGCGTAACGTATAAGCCCATCTCCGTAATTACCTGGGTTAGGGATATATATAATTTTTTTACCCTGCGCATTTTTCTTAATAATTTGTGCTAAATTTTGAAATTCTTCGTGCATTTATAAATACCTTATCATTAAAATTTGATGAAAAATGTTTTTAGTGAAGAAAGCGTAGTAACTTTCCTTAATTCAGGATAAAGGCTATAAAGTGCTAAAATATAACTTAATAATCCAATAGAAAAACCAAGTAGCAACTCCATAAGTCCCTTATCACAGTAAAATACAAAGGCTCCTGTTATAAAAGACATGAATAATATGGCATGACAAGGCTTTTTAATCGGCTCAATTAATTCTGAAAAGGTTAATTCAGAAGCTGACATAACAAAATAAAATAAAATAAAAAATGATATGAGTGACGACGCAACTAACGCTAAAGAAAGACCTATTAAGCCAAAATAATTTGCTCCAAAAAAACAAAATAAAACAACCAAACCTGCTCTTATAATAAATGCAATTAGCAATAATCTAATTTCCCCGACACCTTTAAGGTATGGATTCATACCCGCACATGGTGCTGTAATTGCGCGTGATAGAGCTAAAAATGAAAGGACTAACCACTCAGATTGAAAATTATAGCCAAGCAACACTTTAGTTGCGGATTCAGCAATAATGGCTAAACCTACCAACATTGGCATCATTAATATTGAATTTATCCATATACTCCATAACAGTAATTCCTTTTGATCTCCTTTATCTTTAGTGCTAACAAATACAGGAAATAGTACTTTAGCTATTCCCTGCTGTATGATGTCCCCTGGTAATGCAGTAATACGATTTTTCACTGAGATGTTACCTGATGCAGCAACGCCTATAATCTTAGAAGCTATAACAATAGGGGCGTAAAATGAAATAAAATTAGCTATTTCAACCCAAAATGTTTGAAATGAAAATTTATATAGTTTTTTTATTTCTGTGAATGAATAATTAAGTGACCAGCCATTGGTTACAAGCAATAATAAAAACAATTTCAGTATATTAGCTACCATATGCTGAGCAACCAGTGCCCAAACACCTGCACCATATAATGCAAGCACAATTGCAGCTACCACAGATATAAAATCTGTTAAGCTTAATATTTTTGATTCTGTCTTAAAACGTGATTCTTTAAATAACTTTGCTGAGAAAATATCATTTATGAATTGTAATGGTATTATGAAAGAGAGAATTTGTAGTACTGTATAATACTCAGCTGCACCGAATATTTCTGCTATCTCATGAGCATATATAAACAGAATTAATGTACTAATTACTCCAATAAAAAAATTAGTTAGTAGTGCAGAGTTCCATGTTAACTGAGTAGGTTTATTTTCATATATTAGTGCCGCAGATAGGCCCCCTTTACCACCTAAAAGCGAGAAAAACATTATTACTACCATTGCTACAGCCACGGCACCAAAATCTTCAGGTGTCAACATTCTAGCCAATATAGGTATTGTTGCAAATTTTAACAGTGTTGAAAAACCATTCGCAAAAACACCCCAACTTGCGCCATTGGCTACCGTTTTAATTTTACTCATTTATAATATTCTTTTTCATAAGTACCTAATAAGGGTTTAGTGTCGTCAACATGAGATTGTTAATGACTGTCGCCCCATTTAACCTCTAAGTCGTAAAGTACGTATAATACTCTATGCGAATCATAAGTAAGCTTTATACTTGTTATAAATATATTTAAATTTTAAATAACAGTATTCAACAAACCTACCTATAGTCTCTATAAATAATGAAAGATTCATATTTAGACTTATGAACGCATTTAAAAATTAAGTTGTGATGTATTATGAGAAAAATTCTTAATAGCATCTTATAGTTTTGCTTCTAAAAAGTAGCAATCTCTAATTACTACTCATAAACTCTGACATAATCAATTAGAAACTGTTGTGGAAATATAGTGTTGTCTATTCCTTTTTTTCCGCCCCAACTACCACCAATAGCAAGGTTAATAATGAGGTACATGGGTTGATCAAATGGCCAAGACTTAGGTGAGCTATCCTCTTTGTGATAACTGAAATGCAGTAAGTCATCAATATAAAAGTCAATACGCTCGGCAGTACGTTCGACACTGTACACATGAAACCCATCTGCAAGATCGTTAATCTGTAACACGCTGTTTACTGCATTGCCTTTTTTATGATTTCTATCACTAGTATGGATAACTGAATATACCTGATTTGGTTTAAAGCCAACATACTCCATAATATCAATCTCGCCACACATCGGCCAACCCACTTGTTTTATATTACTACCAAGCAACCAAATAGCAGGCCAGACACCACGCCCCTGTGGTAGCTTAGCCCTGACCTCAATTCGACCATACCGAAATCCAGGTAAATGCTCTGTAGTTAAGCTTGCTGAGCTGTATCTATCTTTTGGCTGTTCATCAAACAAATACTGCCATAGATTTTCTGGTTTTTTAGCAGGTTGATAATGCGACTCTATTATTAAAAATCCATTCTCTATTCGGCTATTTGAGCTATTTGCTTTTTCATATCGTTGAGCTTCGCCATTACGAACATACCCTTGTTCGTAATGCCATTTACTACTATCAGGTAGCCCATCAACGTTAAATTCATCATTCCAAATTAAGCTTCCAACACTTGCAAACACGCTCTGTGAAAAAAAAAGACATAAAAATAGAGAGGTAAAAAAACGGAAATTTATAAACATAATAGATTAATACAACTCAATATTTTTCACACCAAACAGCTTAGTTACCACCCCAAAATGTAAACATCCTCTGAGCAACCAGTTGTATCGTTTAACAGGGTGTAAGCAAAATAACACCATCATAATTAAGCAAAATGTAAACTTTGAGAATGCTTTAAACATAAGTTGAGTAATAAAAAACTTACTACTAGTCGCGTTAAATAGAGTAAGTGCATAAGTTTGACCTACCCTAAACTTACGTTTTATCAACCAGTTCAAAGTTGCTCGCTCACTTGGAACAGGCTCATGAACTATGGCGTTCTCAGCAAAAGCTAATTTTGCCCCTTTTTTGAAAGCTCTTGATAGATAATCTGTATCTTCGCCACCACTTTTACCAAGCGACAAATTAAACATTTCGTTTTCAAAATATTGAGAGCTTAATTTCAGCAAGGTGTTTCCTGTGTACCCTGTTTCAATTACGCCATTAACAAATACAGGTTTAGTTGAATGGAAATCACATTTAACTATCCAACTTGGTGCGTTGCTTGGGTAAACAGATATTACTGGACCTAAAACAACATCGGCATTTTCATTTAATGCAGTTTTATATAATTCAGATAGCCACGTATTTGAGGCTGTTTCATCGTCATCAATAAAAACTAGCCACTGAGTTTCACAATTGATCAAACACGCATTTCTCGCAATGGATATATTTCGAGATGGTGCGTGAATATATGTAAGCGTAATACCTAAACTTTTAGCTGTTTCTTCGATGAGTTGACGCATAGTAGGCTCAACATCATTGTCAGCAACAACTACTCTTACTTGCATATCTTCAGGTAATATCTGTTCAGCTATTGAGGTTAACGTTTGCTGTATTTCAGCTCGCTTATATGTACATATAGCAATGGTAATTTCAGCCATTATGGTTTACCCGTAACGAAAGAAACTGAGTTGGTAATCAACTTATTGCAAAAACCAATTGACCAACCAAAATGCATGGTAGCTGCAATAAATCCTGATAGAAGATTAGTTAATGAATGACTCCTCAAAGCGAGCAAAGCTCCATAACCTAAACACACGCTTAGCCAGCCAATAAAAGGAATAGTAAATATCCAGCTAATTGGAGCAAGTAAACAAATTAACAAGCATGGAAATACTGATAAGGGTATTAACTGTCGTATTTTAGGAATTTGTTTGTGCTTTAAAGCGTTACTCGCACGCCCTACACCATAACGATAATATTGAACAAAGAGGCGATAAAAAGAATCGCGTGGGAAATATTTCATCTTTGTTTTCCCAGTTAACCAAATTCTATACCCTGCAGAAGTTAGCCTAAAATCAAGCTCTGCATCTTCGTTTGCAATAAATGCCTCATCATAGCCACCTACTTTCTTAAATGCTTCAATGTTCATTAGCGCATGGTGCCCGTGAATAACCCACTTACCCTCATTACTATCATTGCGATGAGCAGACCCACCATTACCTAACTTAGAGTTTTGTGCACAGGCAGCGGCCTTTTGAAAACCATTTATTCCGACTGTATCCATGCTTATCACGACAGAATCTGCCTTGACTGCTAATGCTTCTTCATAGAGTGTTTTTAAAAAGTTTGACGGATATTCCCCATGTGCATCTACTCTTGCAAAATAAGTAAAGCCGTTGCCAAATTTTTCTACAGCTAAATTAATTCCAGCACTTTGAATTTTTTTCGGGTTATTGATTAATTTTATATTTGGATAATTTTTACAATAACTATTAACAATAGCTAACGTGTTATCGCTGCTTCCACCATCAGCAACAACAATGAGTTTAGGTGATTCGCTAGTGAGTTGTTCTAACAATTTAGCTATGTGTGCTTCTTCGTTTAAGCAAGGTATTACCACTAATAAATTTAATTCACTCACTTAAAGCTCCCATTAGTATCTTGGGCCCATTTAGCGAGTGCATTTTTAAGGCCATTATCAAATAACAAGCCTTCATCTTCGAGCCACTGCGGGTATACATCAGTCGAGTTTATTAGTTTTAAAATTCGCTCAGGGTGAATACCGATATCTAAAAAATTCACTGCTTTTAATAATGAAGCACCAGCCAACATTACACTTTTAGGAAATAGCATGGTTTTTACATTTGGAAAGTGCTGTTCTTGAAAAGCATTTACAATATTCTCTAAGGTATAGCGAGTGGTATACGCACCATTAAATAAAACAAAGTGAGTGTTTTTATTTCGGGCGTGTTCTATTGCGTAAAGTAAATCATCAACATAAATACATGATTTTATGGTATCCTTTCTGCCAGGATATATAAAAAAACCTTTATCTAACAAGCTAGCAAGGCGGGTAAAGTTGCCTCCTTCACCCGGACCAAACACAACTGCAGGCCTAACAATGATTAGTTTTGAGCTTTTATTACGCTCATGCCATGCTTTATGAATTTGCTCTGCCATCATTTTAGAAAAACCGTAAGACGAAACTGGGGTTGGTGTTGATGCCTCAGTTTTTCTGCTCTCGCCTGCTCCATACACTGAGATAGAGCTGGTGAAAATAATTTCACTTATGTCATTATTTTCAGCAAACTTAGTTACCTCATTCGCACCTAAAATGTTAGTTTCATAATATTCATGGTGTTCATGGCCTGGGGTTGTATGTATAGCTGCAAAATTATAGATAGTGCTGATACTTTTACCATTAAGTGAAAACGCACTTAAATCTCTCACATCTGCAGTTATATAAGTAACACCTTCAACATTTACTTTTGGTGGTTTTATATCGACTGAAATTATTGGCGATATATTGCTCTCAACTAATTTATTAATAAGGTGTGAGCCAATAAAGCCAGAACCACCAAATACTATAACGCCACTCATACATTCCACCTTAATTTTATAGACTTTAATTCAGTTGTTTGTTTTAAGTAAACCCATGCAGCACATATTAAAAAATGTGAAATTGTAAATTGTGAAAACCAACCTGCTTCCAAAAAGGTCTGCAAAAACATATATAAAAACACCATCAGTGCAAACCCTTCTTTACTCCCAAGTTCTAAGTTTTTGTTGTTCGCTAATAGCCGAATAAACTTGCCAAGTAAAAAAATAAAAATAAAACCACCTAGTAGCCCCATTTCTACCGTTATATCAATATACATGTTATGAAAGTTAAATCCGGCACCTGAAGGGACATGCGCAAACTCCCAAATTTCTTCTGCTAATGGGTTACCTACATAAAAAGCACTTTGAAACCCTAATCCAAAAATTAGATTTTCAGTGATGCTTTCTATCCCTCGTGACCAAATAAATGTACGCCCTGTTAATGTTGGATCTTTACCCAGATCGTACATTACATTATCAAATGTGTTGCTATTCCCAATTAAAATTAAAGTTGCAACGAAAATTAAAAAGCTTATAACTATAAGCCAGTTAAATTGACCTCTTACAAACAAAGACAATTTAATCCTCTGATAATAAATATATAAAAAAGCCAATAGGATCACTAAAATGGTTGTTACTATGGAACCTAAGCTATTAGCTTTGAGCAAAACTAAAAATGACAAAACGACTAGTACTGCCCCAAAAATATTAATCGTACGTTGAAAGCTTTTGTTTTTGTAAATAGCAAACCCAACTAAAACACTTAAAGCTGCATTCATTGATAAAAAGTTTTTACTATCAAATATACCTATTAAACTACGCTCTCCTGTCATACCATTTAAGGCATACCTGTCAGATACGAAGCATAAAAACATTGTTACAAAAAAACAGAACCCTGCAATTTTAATGAACGAATCAAAACGAACAGCCGCTGCGATTATCATTGCAAATACTGTAGTCAGCAATAACTGAATACCACCTCGTAATGTTGTAAGTGGGATATCTGACCAAGCGCTAGATACCATAGCTAGTAATGGTATTGCTAAAAGCAGCTTATTATTAATAAGCAGGTCTAATAATTTATTTTCGTAAAGTATACAAAACAGCACGCCACTGATTAAAAAACATAATGCCGCTATAGCGCCAAACAGCGTATTAAATAACAGACCTGTAAAACACATAAATAGCAGAGCACTTTCCACAAATTGCTTATTAATTTTTAGCATTGTAAGTTGTCACTGTTTTTTCATGTGTATTTTTTAAGTTTTCCACCAGTAAAAACACTGGTAAAGAAAGCAACCCCATGGGCAATATCACAAGGGCCATCCAACCAACTTTTGTTTTTCTTGAGCGGCAAAAGTAAACACCCTAAAAAGCCTTTTAAAATATAAATAGCCCCTTTCAAGAAACAATAAGCTAAAGCAAGTGATTTCCCTTTATTTGATTGCTCTATTCTGTAACCTGTACCACCAAACCTAAATGTTCTTTTTATAGCCCAAGAGAAGTTGATACGTTCATTTTCTACGTATTCATTAACAATCGCATTTTTGACCCAGCAGATCTTGGCCCCTGCTTTTGAGTAACGAGAAAAAAACTCTTTATCACTTCCACCGGTTTTCATATCTTCGCTGAACCAGATTCCATTTTCATTGGCAAACTTTACATCAAATAATACGTTGTTTGTTGCTGCCCATTTGCACAATTTACCGTCATCTAAATTGCGTTCTTTGTAAACAGTCGCATTTTTGAATACAGGTTTTGTATTTTTTGGAAATATAGGTTTTTGTGGCCCAGTAACAGCTTGAACATCGTCGTTCTTAAGTCTCGTTACTAACTCATAAAGCCACTCAATATCAATCTCAGCGTCGTCATCAACAAAAGCCAAGTGAGAATAGTTGTTATCAATTGCAAATTTAAGCCCAGCATTTCTGCCATATGGAATGCCTTTTTTAGGCTCTAAAACATGTGTAAATTCAATATCTGATGTTTCAGATAAACTATTTATTAATGAGACAACGCCTTCATTAGGTAAAGCATTATTCTCTACAATTAATACACTAAACTTATCAACTACAGGTAATCTTAATTTAGTGATTGAATTCAAACAAAATGATAATGTTTCTGGTCTGGTTCCCGTTGTCAAAATAGATAAACATATTTTCATGTTATACACTGCACCTGCCAATTGAATAATAACGGAATGATTTTTTTGCTAATCTTTCAGGTTCAAATAAATTTCGACCATCAAAAATAACAGCTTCACTAAGCTGCTGCTTAATTAAAGAAAAATCAGGTGCTTTGAAGTTTTGCCATTCAGTACAAATAACGAGGGCATCAGCACCGTTTAGCGCAGATTCTTTAGTCCCCATTAAGCTTAAATCTGAACGCGTTCCATAGATACGCTGAGTTTCATTCATCGCTTCAGGATCGTATGCTTGTACTTTAGCACCCGCTTTCCAAAGCTGTTCCATGAGGACACGACTTGGCGCGTCTCGCATATCATCCGTATTAGGCTTAAAGCTTAAACCCCATAAAGCAAACGTTTTACCACTTAAATCAAGACTATCCTCTGTAGTACAATAATGTTTGCTTATATATTCAAACAACTTATTTTTTTGAGCATAGTTTACGGCTTCAACTGCTTTTAAAATTTTTGATTCGTAACCGATATTATCTGCTGTTCGTACAAGTGCTTGCACATCTTTTGGGAAGCATGAGCCACCGTAGCCACAACCTGGGTAAATAAACTGGTAACCAATACGCGGGTCTGAACCAATACCGTGGCGTACATGTTCTATGTTAGCACCGACGTGTTCAGCGATATTCGCCATTTCATTCATAAAGCTGATTTTAGTGGCAAGCATGCAGTTAGCAGCATATTTTGTAAGCTCGGCACTTTTAATATCCATTACAATAATTTTTTCGTGATTGCGATTAAATGGCGCATATAATTCACGCATTTGTTCTTCTGCATCAGCTGAATCTGTACCAATAATTATGCGATCAGGACGTTTACAATCGTTAACTGCAGCCCCTTCTTTTAAAAACTCAGGATTTGATACCACTGAAAAGGTTAAATCACTTTTACGGCTACCAAGTACAGATTGGATTGTCGCTTTAACTTTATCTGCAGTGCCAACAGGTACGGTTGACTTGTCGATAATTAATTTTGGACTTTCCATATATGTAGCAATGGTTTCTGCTACTTTTAATACGTATTTTAGATCTGCAGAGCCGTCTTCGTCTGGCGGAGTACCTACTGCAATAAACTGCAGTTCACCAAATTCAACACCAAATTGAGCATCTGTTGTAAATGTTAAACGCCCTTCCGCGAAGTTTTTTTCAACTAACGGTGTTAAACCTGGCTCGTAAATAGGAATGATGCCTTTTTTTAGATTTTCTATGCGAGCTTCATCAATATCAACGCAGCATACGTCGTGCCCTGCATCTGCCAGCACAGCCGCTTGTACAAGACCTACATAACCAATTCCGTAAAAAGTAACTTTCATTTTATACCTTTAAGACCCTAGTAGTGCTTTAGCACGTTTAGTAAATTCTTCACCCATTAGGTTTGATTGCATTGCATACTCTACGTTTGCGAGCATATAGCCTAGTTTTGAGCCGCAGTCGTGTGACTTACCTTTTAAATGATACGCTTCAATTGTTTCAAGATGACGTAACTGCAGTAATGCATCTGTTAATTGTATTTCGCCGCCAGCACCTGGTGGCGTATATTCAAGCAAATCCCAAATAGCAGGCGAAACAACATAACGCCCTGTTATTGCTAAATTGCTTGGCGCTTCGTCATTGTTTGGTTTTTCAACCATGTTGGTAATGGCTGCATTTTCACCAGGCTGGATTTTTTTACCTGCTAAATCAACCACACCATAGTTGTGCACTTCGTCCTGTGGGACGGGCTCAACCATAATTTGATTATGCTGGGTGCGCTCAAATCGGTCGATCATTTGCGCTAGGTTATCAACCTTAAGATTTGACTTATATTGATCGATAATTACATCGGGCAATAAAATAGCAAAAGGGTTATTGCCAATGATTGGGCGAGTTTCAAGTATTGCGTGGCCTAAGCCTAACGGCGCCGATTGACGAACAGAAATAATACTTACATCTCTTGGGATTATTGAACGCACCTCTTCTAGCAAACTGCGTTTTACGCGCGCTTCTAGAGTGGCTTCTAGCTCAAAACTGGTATCAAAATGATTTTCTATTGCGTTTTTAGAAGCATGGGTAACTAGTATAATTTCTTTAATACCGGCTTTTACTGCTTCGTTTACAACGTATTGAATGAGGGGCTTATCAACTAATGGAAGCATTTCCTTTGGTGTTGCTTTGGTAGCGGGTAACATACGGGTACCCAAGCCTGCAACAGGCAAGACTGCTTTTAATACTTTCACTTCAATTCCTTTTATAGTTACTTTTGGTTATAACGTAGCTATTTATAAATGCCACTTCGAAAAGCGGGTTTTAAACTCTACTAACTGTATGGGCGGGTATTATACACAACACATATAATCGCTCAATATAAAAAGCAGCCTTTTTGGTTGTTTTAGGTTAGTTTTTTGTTAACTGGTTATTTTTGCCTTTTTTGTAATCTATCAATTTACTTTCAATGGGAATATAATAGCGCTGTTAACTTTTAAAGGATGGGATTTGTGCGCGTAGGAATTTGCATAATTATATTAGTGTCTTTTTTTGCCTGTGCACAAGACATGCTTTTACATTTGCGTAATAGCGATATAATTACCCGTGCCAAACAGTTTTACGGCGATGCGGGCCACCAACGAATAAAAACGTGGCTGAGTTTTATAGATGACTCTGCCGACAAAAGCGAATGGCAAAAAATTCATTTAGTTAATGATTTTTTTAATAAGCATATAAAGTACAAAACCGATGACGAACTTTGGCAAAAAAAAGATTACTGGGCCACTCCACTAGAAAGCTTAGGTGTGGGCATGGGTGACTGTGAAGATTATGTTATTGCTAAATATTTTACTTTAATCGCTTTAGGTATCCCAGAAGATAAAATACGCTTTATGTATGTACGCCAGCGTACGGTTAATCAACCTCACATGGTGCTTATATACTTTGAACAACCTAACCAAATACCGCTGGTGCTTGACAATTTTAATACAAAATTAGTGCCTGCTAGTAATCGGGGTGATCTAAAACCTATCTATAGCTTTAATGGCCAAGGTTTATGGTTAGCCAAATCGAAAGGGTTAGGTAATAAGGTTAAAAATAGTCGTGGCGTTTCTGCTTGGAACACCATGCTTGAACGAATTGAACAAGGCGAGCTTGCCCCCGCCGCCGGTAACAATAAAGGAACTAGTAGTTATGTCTCGACTCTTTAAACATGGATTGAGTTTAAAAACCCAAGTATATGGCTTGATCATATTAATTTCGGTTATTTCATTTTGCGTACGTGTTATCACCGATGTGGATACAACCCGTAATTATTTACAAACGCAAATGGCCAGCCATGCACAAGACACGGCTACCAGTTTAGGGCTTTCTATATCTCCTTATTTAGAAGACGACAGCCTAATGATTGCACAAACGATGGCAACCGCTATTTTTGACTCTGGTTATTACAGCCAAATTAAATTTACCGATGTGCAAAATAATATAGTGTTTGAGTTACAAAACCCTAAACGCGTTGAATCAGTTCCTGGTTGGTTTATAGGTGCTGTTGAACTAAGTGCACCAACTATGCATTCTGAAATAAACAATGGTTGGATGATGGCAGGCACACTTGATGTAACCAGCCATACTGGGCAATCTTACCTTACCTTATGGCAACACACACTCCGCAGCTTATATAGCTCGTTTTTGCTATTAGCAGCATCGCTGGCTATTGCATTTTTAATTTTACGCGCAGTATTTAAGCCGTTAAAAGCAGTAGAAGATCAAGCCACTTTAGTGACTCGAAAACGCTTTACCTTAAATAAAGAAATACCAGTAGCACGGGAGCTTCGCACAGTAACCCAAGCCATAAATAACATGGTTATAAACTTACAAAGTACGTTTGATTCGCTGACCAAACAAACACAAGCGCTTACTGAAGAAGTATACATAGATTCGTTAACGGGGTTGGGTAACCGTAAGTCGTTTGAAAACCACTTTAATTCTGTTGTAAATAATATTACTGACGATGCGCCAATTACTGCGTTGATGCTTACCCTGCCCTCGTTAAATAATATTAACCAAGTGGTAAGCTACCAAGATGGTGATCAGCATGTACTTGATGCAGCAAAAATACTTAAACAGCTTGCTGATGAGTTACCAAATTCAACTATATTTAGGCTTAATGGGGGTACGTTTGTATTACTGGCCCCATATGACGTTTTATTTTTAAATAAAGCCCGCCTAGACCTCATTGATAATTTAAGTCAAAAAGAAAACAGCTTACATATAAACGGTTACGCTAATTTAGCCATTGTTGGCGTTGAGCAAGGAGCGAGTTTAGGTGAAGTGTTATCGCTACTTGATACTGGTTGCACTATAGGTGAAGACACTACGTTTGATAAAAACGATAAAGAGTCATTATTTAGTGTTAACCAATGGCGTACCTTAATTAAGTCGATTATAAATGCTGGCGAAGTGAGTTTTTCGGTGCAACCTGTTAAACAAGCTAATAAAACTGATTCTCAGTGTTACTTTGAGGTATTTGCACACTTTATTCATGAAGGCGAAAAGGTAAATAATGGCCACTTATTCGCGATGGCTGAAAAGTTAAATTTAACCGAAGAACTCGATAAAAAAATTATACGTAGCTTTGTAGATGTAAAAGAGCAATACCCAAATGATGTATTTGCACTTAATATTAGCAAGGCATCCTTGTACTCAACTGACTTTATACAATGGCTCACCCTTTATTCGCACACTAAACCGGTAATTAAAACAAACTTAGTGTTTGAACTACATGAAATTGGTTTGCTTTATAACGTGCATGTTGCGTCTTTACATATAGATGCAATTAAAGAGCTGGGTATTAATGTGTGTATTGAACACTTTGGTACTAGCTTAACGTCGTTTAGGTATTTACAAGGTCTTGATATTGAGTATGTAAAAATTGATGGTAGTTATATTCAAGATTTAGTAACTAACCCACAAAGCCAATTTTATATTCAAACAGTTAATAATATTTGTCATGGTTTTGGTATTAAGGTTTTAGCCTGTTTAATTGAAAAAACCGAGACTTTAGAAATTCTCGAATACTTAGGATGCGATGGCGTACAAGGTAATTTAATACTGCCACCATCAAAAATTATTAAATCTAATGAAAATGGCGTAAATAAAGAGTTTACTTTTTGCACCGATGCGCTAAAATTTTGCAATTAGTACTCAACCAAGGGACGAGAAATGAAAAAATTAATTTTAGCTGGCTTAGTAGCTAGTGCGTCTGCTCTAACTGCTTTGCCAACCTATGCACAAACGGATAATAATGCTGTGGTTCAAGAAGTGAGCATAAATAGCATTATTGATATTCTTAATAACGTAACAGCAGATACTACGCCAGAGCAATTACGCGAAGATTTAGTAGAAGCGATTAAACGTATTTGTAAAAATAAAGAAAAAATTAAGCTAGACGAAAAACTGCTTAATGGCGCTTGTGGCGCTGCTGATATAGATGCAATGGTTGCTGCTGTTGTGGCACGTTTTGGTGCAGACAATCCATTAATTTCTGACTTTTTAGCTGCTCTTTCGGATGCTGGTTTAGATACTGATGCAATTACCCTAGCAGCAATTACCGCAGGTGTTGATGCAACAACCGCTTCTGAAGCAACTGCTGCAGGTCCGGGTACTGGCCAGCCAGCTCCACCAGTAGGCAGCTTACCAACATTACCAACACCTCCAGGTTCTGGTGGTACAGGCGGTGATAACGGTATATCTGAAGTCGGTAACTAGTTTTTACTATTAGTATATTTAAACGCAGCCAATTGGCTGCGTTTTTACTTTGTTTGAGTTTATTTTGAATCGTTTTATATTTTTTCTTATTTGCCTGATCTTATTTTTACTCCCTCTTCCTTTAGGTAGTTACAGGCCTTGGGCGATTTTAGCTATTGGTATTTTAACTAGCTTTACCTTTATTACTCACTTGGCAAACAGTGTTTTAAATAACCACCAAGCACTTTTCCCTCCTCGATATACTTGGCCATTATTTACTGCCTTAGGCATTGTTGCTTTGGTGTGCGGGGTCCAGTTATTTGGCGTAAGTGTTGATGCTTTTCAAACCAAACAAATGTTATTAAAAACCAGTTTTTTAATAATGTTGAGCTGGTTAATATTTAATTACTGTAATAATGTAAATCGTATTAAAAAATTAATTTACGCCGTCATTTGCGCCGGTGTTTTTCAGGCTTTGTATGCTAGTTACTTAAACTTATCGCCCGATATTGTTAGCCCTTTATTTGGCTACAAACACACCGACAGAGCTATTGGTACTTTTACCTATTCTAACTTTTTAGCTAACTATTTAGCGCTGTGTTTATGCTTAGGCATTGGTGTGTTAATTAGCGAATTAAAACGCACTAACAATGGCTATAAACCTACTTTAAAACAAACGCTACGTGCTTGGGCTGAGATTATATTAAGCTCTAAAATAATTTTGCGTATATCGCTAATTATTATAATTGTGGCGCTTATTTTAACCCGTAGCCGCATGGGTAATTCGGCTTTTTTTATCGCCTTAATTATAGTGAGCTTACTGGCGCTGTTTGTTTATAAGCAAAAGCCTAAAGCATTTAAATTGCTGATTGTGAGCTTTTTTATTATCGATTTAATCATTATTGGTGCCATTTTCGATGTAGAAAAGGTAAAACAACGTATTAGCGAAACCAGTTTACAATCGGAAACTCGCGATGAAGTTGTACGCGACTCAATCCCATTGATTTTAGATAACCCGTTATTAGGCTCGGGCGGCGGTACTTTTTACACTGCGTTTCCCGCGTATCAGTCTGAGCCCTACTCTGGTTATTACGACAATGCGCATAACGATTATGTGCAATTTGCAGTTGAGCTGGGTATTCCTACTACGGCGTTATTGGGGCTGTTAGTGGTTTATTGTTTATGGTTATGTATTAATACTATGCGAACGCGCAAAACGGCCCTTTATCAGGGTGTGGCGTTTGGTTGTGCTACAGCTATTGTGGCAATGATGCTGCATTCGTCGGTTGATTATTCGCTTCAGGCGGGGGCTAATTCGATGTTGTTTATAGTGGTGTTATGTTTAGCTTTATTAACCAATAAGTTACCGGCACCAAAGCGGATTAAAAAACGGCGAAGTGAAAGTTAACGGGCTGCGGGGAGCGAGTCACGAGCTGTATCCTAACATCTTTTTGGCCTTCTCATTTGTTCCTCATTCACTTCTCTTAGTTCAATAAGATCTTTAAGAAAAGTATGCACAAAGAGGGCTAAGAGACGCTGCGCTTTTAGAGGTTAAAGTCGAAATTATCGGGCTGCGGGTTACGAGCTGTATCCTAACATCTTTTTGGCCTTCTCATTTGTTCCTCATTCCCTTCTCTTAGTTCAATTAGATTTTTAAGAAAAGTATGCACAAAGAGGGCTAAGAGACGCTGCGCTTTTAGAGGTTAAAGTCGAAAGTTATCGGGCTGCGGGGGTCGGGTTACGGGCCTAATCCCTAACACTTGTTTTATCTTCTCATTTACTCCTCATTCTCTTCTCTCAGTGCAATAAGATCTTTAAGAAAATTATTCACAAAGAGGGTTAAGAGACGCTGCGCTTTTAGAGGTTAAAGTCGAAATTATCGGGCTGCGGGTTACGAGCTGTATCCTAACATCTTTTTGGCCTTCTCATTTGTTCCTCATTCCCTTCTCTTAGTTCAATTAGATTTTTAAGAAAAGTATGCACAAAGAGGGCTAAGAGACGCTGCGCTTTTAGAGGTTAAAGTCGAAATTATCGGGCTGCGGGTTACGAGCTGTATCCTAACATCTTTTTGGCCTTCTCATTTGTTCCTCATTCCCTTCTCTTAGTTCAATTAGATTTTTAAGAAAAGTATGCACAAAGAGGGCTAAGAGACGCTGCGCTTTTAGAGGTTAAAGTCGAAAGTTATCGGGCTGCGGGGGTCGGGTTACGGGCCTAATCCCTAACACTTGTTTTATCTTCTCATTTACTCCTCATTCTCTTCTCTCAGTGCAATAAGATCTTTAAGAAAATTATTCACAAAGAGGGTTAAGAGACGCTTCGCTTTTAGAGGCAGTAACAAAACAATTAATCACTTGGGTTAGTGGCTTTATTTTCTCATTTACTTCTCATTCTCTTCTCTCAGTTCAATTAGGCCTAAGTGAATGATGCGCAAAGAGGGCTAAGAGATGCTGCGCTTTTAGTTATTTAGCCCGCAACTCGAAGCTCGTCGCTAACGACATTAAAAAATGCCGCGACATGAAGTCGCTGCTACAAGTCAGCAATAATATCAACCTAGAACCGGCTTGACCCTCTCATTTGTTTCTCATTCCCTTCTCTTTGTTCAAAAAATATTTTAGTGATTTATTTACCACAGAGGGTAGGAGAAAAAAGAGAAAGTGACTAAATACTAATGTTATAAGTATTAGCAAATACTTTGTATTCTCTGTGCAGCGCGCAGCGCCTCGGTGTCCTCTGTGGTTCAAGAATAATTTTTATGTTTTGGGTTTAAGTGATTTATTCACAAAGAAGGTTATGAGACGCTGCGCTTTTAGATATTTAGCTCGAAGCCCGTCGCCCATCGCCCATCGCTCACGACATTAAAAAATGACGCGACATGAAGTCGCTGCTACAAATCGGCAATAATATCAACCTGATACCTAGCACCTAAAACCTATCGCCTGTTCAAATTTACTGCTCTTCTAAATCAAATTCGGTGGTGTGGCCGTCGCCGTGTATGAGCTGGTAGCGGACTAAATTACCGCCTTTAAGGGAAACCAAACTAATAGCCGAATCACTTACTAGGTACTTTTGCCCTTTGCCTTTAGTTTGGTGTTTGTCGACTTCCATGTGCCAGCGTTTGGTAAAAAAGTTAAGCGGACTTTTAGGGCCATATAAAATGGAGTCGAGCTTATCAAGCACATTTATTAGCTTACGCGGGAACTCGTTTTTAATGCCACTGGCTGTGAGCTGCCAAATTCTATTATGATGATCGCCAAAACGCTTTTGCACTGAAAAACAAAACGAATAATGCACGTCGCCTGATAAAATCAGCGTTTCATTTGGGGTGTCGGTGCGTCTAAATGTGTCGAGCAGTTTTTTAGCTGAGCCTTCGTGCGCCATCCAGTTTTCTACATCAACCATAAGCGGTTGGCCACACATGTTAAACACCGCTTGAATCGCCTCTATTGATTTAACCCCAAACACCGGAGCGGGCGATACAATAATGACTTGGTCATGACTTAATAGGCTTTCTTCAAGCTCAGTGAGACGCTCCCAATCTAACAAGCCTGAGGGTTCATTAAAGTTCTGCTCGTTACGCCAGCGGTGTGTTCGGGTATCAAGCACCACCACTTTAGGAATAGTTGTTAGCTCATAATGCCAATGGTTAAAATCGTTTAGATGTTTATCAAATGCTTTGAATTGCCATTGCTTATCCCCAGCTAGACTTGTTGTAAATGGAGTAAGTAGCGCACCGGTTTTTTGCAGTGCGTCGTTCCCCATTCCCTGAAACAGCCAATAGCTTGCTAAGCCATTATTTACAATACGCTTGCTACTGGGGTTTTGATTAATGGCTTGCTCCCACCCGGCGGTGAGGTTCCAATCGTCGGTTACATCGTGATCGTCAAACATCATTAAGGTAGACACATTGGCACATAATCGCTCTACCTCAGCTAAGCCTTTAGCGTAATCAATGAGTGTGGCTTTTTCTGTGCTAAACAATGCTTGGCTTTTTTCGTTACCGCCTGAGTAATTTAGCTTTGATAAGTCAACATATTGCCACGCGGCACTACTAAAATTAAGTAAGTACAATGCTACAAATTCTTCAAAATGAATAAGGTGGTTATACGCTTTTACGCTAGAAAAATGTGGCTCGTCTTTTTTTAACCAATAACCTATGCCTAATTTAGAGCGCTTTTTCCACGAGGTGGTGGGTAATAAATGATGGCGGCCATAAAGCTGTTGGCTAATATCGTCGGGTAAATCCAGTGCAAGCGGTTGCTCTTTGTAAATGCCTAATTGCTTAATGAGTTGATGGATAGCTAATAACATAGGCCCTGCTACATCGTCAGCATATACCTGATCGCCCGAGAGCAATAGCAACTGCGCCCCTTGCTGATTATTACTGCGTTGAGTAGCTTGCCACTGACTTGAACTAACTAGGCTGTCTTTTGCGGGATGATGTGCATTGCGACACGAGCCATGTAATATTTGCGTCAGTCTTTTGGGGATCACAAACGCAGGTAACGCACCATCATTAAAACTAAACGCTGATAAATCAACGGGGCTGTCATCAAAAAATAACTGATATTGTAGTAATATATCGCGCGGGAACTGGCTGTTTATGGGTTTAATAACTATGAACTGTAAAAATAAATGTTCACCCAGTCTAACGCTGTTTTGTTCGCTATAGCATTCGTAGCCCATTAGCTCTATACGGCCGTTTACCTGCTTTGAGGTAGCAAACTGAATACAGACTGCGGTTTTTTCTGCTCGGCGCACCATGGGCCCCATAAGTAACAGCGGGTGTTGCACCGAGAGAGTCGTCATGAGGTTAGCCTTTAGCTGCTAATTTAAATAAAGAATAAAAATTATCGGTGGTGGCTTTTGCCAACTCGTTAAAGCTAATGCCTTTGAGTTCACTAATGTAATAAGCCACGTCTTCAACATACGCTGGCTGATTGGTTTTACCACGATATGGGACTGGTGCTAAATACGGCGAGTCGGTTTCAATAAGCAGTCGATCAAGTGGGATTTGTTTTACAACTTCTTTAAGTTCTACCGCATTTTTAAAGGTTACAATGCCTGAAATAGAAATATAAAAACCCATATCAATGGCTTTTTTAGCCATATCCCAATCTTCGGTAAAGCAATGTAATACCCCACCGCAGTTTTCTGCTTTGTGTTCACGCATTAAATTAATGGTGTCGGCACGTGCGTCGCGGGTGTGAATAATAAGTGGCTTTTGTAATTCGTTGGCTACTTCAATATGGCCAACAAAGCTTGCTTGCTGCACTGCGTGAGTGTCTTTTGCGTAATAGTAGTCAAGCCCGGTTTCGCCAATGGCCACTACTTTGTGGTGCGAGGCTAAATCAATTAATTGCTGTTTGTTAAGTGCATCTTTTTGATCAAGCGGATGTACACCACATGACGCTGATACGTCGTCGTAATGCTTAATTTGCTCTAGCATGTTAGGGAACTGATCAAGTGTGACGCTCACACATAAAAAGTGTTCTACTTTTTTGGCACGGGCGTTATCAAGTACTTGGTCTAGGTTTAAATCGAGTTTATCAAAATCAAGACGGTCTAAATGGCAATGAGAATCTACAATCAAAATAAGGCCTGTTTTTACTACATGGTATAAGTTGGATTGCCGGAGTTTAACATAGTCCCCAGCAGTTTTTCGATCTTCGCGTTTAGGTTTGTTTTATCATCTAAAAAGCTAATGCCGATCCCCGGAGGGTTTGAGCTTTGTGAACCTTGCGGAGTGATCCACGTAACTTTGCCGGTGACCACATCGTCTTCTAAGGCATCAGGTAAGGTTACGCGTAAAGCGAGTGAATACCCAGGCTCATAACGCATATTGGTGCGTACAAATAGCCCCCCTTTTTTTAAAAAAGGCATGTAGCAGCGATATAGTTCGTCAAGGTCATCTATATCAACTAATAGCTCTTGCATATCTAATCCTTTTTATTGGTTGCGTAATGTATACGCTAGTCGTGATACCGCAAGCGGTAAGTTTAGCCCAAGAATTTGTATGTTATTTTGTAAAAAATCATTCAAGGCTTGCTGTGCAACTTGGTAGGCTTCAAAACTCATGCCGTTTAAAAGCTGCTGTTTTAGCTGCTCACTTAAAAATAAGGTAAAAATACGAACAAGCTCAGGCTGTTTATTTATTATATCGACTAACGCATTGAAATTATGGCTTTGTTTAAACTCAGTTGCAAATTTATAGAGTGTATCAATGCTTTCTAGCTGATTTTGCTGTTGCCACTGCTTTACTTGCAGGGGTTGACTGTAAAACAATGATAACCATGGGTAGTTAGGCACATCTAAAGAACTTAGCCACTGCTGTGCTAGCTGGCTGTTGGTTACTTTGACCTCAGTTTTAGCACAGCGGCTTAAAATAGTCGCTGGTAATTGCGCCGCTTGGCTGGTTGTGAGAATTAAAAACCGGCTGTTACTTGGCTCTTCTAAGGTTTTTAATAATGCATTTGCTGCCGCCGTAGTCATTTTTTCGCAGTTTTCAATAATCGCCACTTTGTTGCCATTTTGCGCCGCCGACTGGTGCATAAAATCGCTTATGCCGCGTATGTCGTCTACACCTATGCTTTGCCCTTCTACTTGGGTAACGCGTTTATCTGGGTGCGTCCCAGCCAGGTTTAACGAGCAGCTTTTACACTGCCCACACGGCGTTAACACGCTATTAGGTGCACTCAACTGCGATTGTGTATTGTGACATAACAAACTGTTAGCTAATTGATCGCTTAGCTCAAACTTGCCTACCCCAATAGGCCCGCAAAATAGCTGCGCGTGATGAAAGCGCTGCGCTTTATAGCTTTGTGCTAAGCGTTGCTCTACATCGTTAAGCCATGGCAATGCCATATTATTTTAACCCTGAAAAAAATGTGCGTAGTACATTGGTAATATCACGGTGTACTTTATCAATACTTTGGTTAGCATCAACGGTTTTAATGCTGTCGTCATCATTTGCAAGCTCAATGTAACGCATACGGGTGCGCTGAAAAAACTCAATGGCTTCTTGTTCAATTCTATCGAGTTCACCCCGCCCTTTTGCACGTTCAAGACCAATAACAGGGTCAATATCAAGGTAAATGGTTAAATCGGGTTTTAATCCTTTTAACACCATAGAGGATAACGACGCTAACGTGTTTGCACTAATTCCTCGCCCGCCGCCTTGATACGCCTGTGACGATAAGTCGTGACGATCAGCCAATACCCATTGCCCTTGCTCAAGTGCTGGGTTGATCACATTGTGCATTAGCTGTGAGCGTGCTGCGTACATAATAAGTAGCTCAGTTTCAAAGGCAATTTCTTCTTGATGCTCTGCTTTTACTAAGGTACGTAAGGATTCAGCCAATGGCGTACCACCGGGTTCACGCACATTAATAAAATCAATATGATGATGGTTTAAAAAGTCTTGGCACAAGGCAATAGCGGTTGATTTACCTGCGCCTTCTAGGCCTTCTATCACTATAAATTTTGGTTTCATAAACACTAATTCTTTTTATTTAAAATATACTGGTTAACCGCCGCATTATGTTGTTTTAATGTGGTTGAAAACTGATGGCTGCCATCGCCTTTTGCTACAAAGTAAACATACTCGCTTTTAGGCGGGTTTACTGCGGCTAAAATCGCTTCTTTGGATGGCATGGCAATGGGCGTGGGCGGTAATCCGTTAATACGATAAGTATTATACGGTGTGTAATTTCTCAAGTCTTTACGTTTAATATCACCGTCAAAACCTTCGCCTAGGCCATATATTACGGTTGGATCGGTTTGTAAGCGCATATTGGTATTTAATCTATTTATAAATGCCGATGCAATTAACGGACGCTCGCTGGCAAGCGCGGTTTCTTTTTCGATAATAGAGGCCATTATCAGGGCTTCATAGGCGGTATCGTAAGGTAAATCACTTGCCCGTTGCTGCCAAGCATCAGCCAGTGTTTGCTGCATTTTTTGCGCTGCACGCTTTAATAAACTACTCGCATTGTCGTTACTATGATAATGATAAGTATCGGGAAACAACCACCCTTCAAGGTGAGTTTGCTTGCCGATTATTTGCTCGCCAAGCTGCTCGAGTTTTAAATTGTTTTGTAAATGTGGAGCAATTTTTACCGTATTTAATACATCTCTAAGTGCTTGGCCTTCAATAATGGTAAAGCTAAAACTAATTTGCTCACCTTGGTTTATTTTTTTTATGTTGTTTATTACGCTATCTGCGCTTAGCTCGTACAAACCTGCTTTTAGGTCAGTCAAGGTTGGGTCGAGTTTAGCTAATATTTGAAACCGCCAGCAATCCTCTAGCCACTGCTGCTGTTGCCATTGGCGACATAACTTATTAAAACCGGTGCCTTTTTCAACTTTAAATTGGGTATTAGTAGCTACCTTTAGTGGCGTTTGAATGGTTGCTTGTAATTGCTGGTAGCCAATCACAGAGCTAAAAAAAGCCAGTAGTAATACTGATAATATAACTTTTAACACTAAGCCTCCTTGGCTAGTAACTCGTTTAGTAATGATCGACTATGCGCAATATCAAAACAGTACTCGCCTATACTTTTTACGGGCACAATTTTCATTAAACTATTACATACAAATACCGCGTCTGCTTGGGTAAGCTCATCAACGCTAATAGTTTTAAATTCAATTGCTAATTTATCACATAAAGATTGCAGAAAAACACCTTTAATGCCGCACTCATCAAGCCTGGGGCTAATTACTTTATTATTTTTTATTGCAAAAATATTAGCCGCTGAGGTTTCAATTACATTGCTGTTGTAGTCAAGTACAAGTGCATCATCACTTTGCTCGACTTGTAGGGCATTTTTAATCAATACTTGCTCAAGCCTATTTAAGGTTTTAAGCCCTGCTAAGTGCGGTTGTAAAGCCAGTTTAATTGGGCTAATAGCTAAACTAATTCCTGTCTCGTGTAAGCTGTGATAATGCGCTGGATAAGGTAAAACACTCACAATAATGTTTAAATTACATTCGCTTGGTGGCGCATAGCCTCGCCCGCCCTCGCCACGTGTTACCACTATTTTAAGAACTGCTTGAACCTGTGATGCTATTTGCTGAGTAATGTGCGACTCAAGTGCGCTAAACTCAAGCGCCGGAAACCCTAAACGCTGCGCGCATTCAATTAAACGCGCTTTATGATAAGCCCAATGCTCAACCTGTCCATGAGTAATAATTGCGGTTGTAAAAAAGCCATCGCCATAGTTTAAGCCTCTATCGCGGGTACTTACGCTACTGGTTTCACTTGCTGTTATTATTGTTTGCATATTTTTTACACATAAAAAAACCCAGTTAAACAACTGGGTTCTTATTGTCGTTCGTTGTTAAAAAAGATTATACCTTTTTAAACAGTAACGAGCCATTAGTACCACCAAAACCAAATGAGTTACATAAAGCGTAATCAAGTTTGGCGTCTCGCGCTGTGTGCGGTACGTAATCTAAATCACACCCTTCATCTGGGTTGTCTAGGTTAATCGTGGGTGTTACTTTTTGCTCGGTCAACGATAAGATAGACACTATCGACTCAACAGAGCCCGCTGCACCTAGTAAATGACCCATCATCGATTTAGATGAGCTTACCATTACATCTTTCGCTGAATCACCAAAAATGGTTTTAACCGCTGAGGTTTCGGCTTTGTCACCCGCGTGAGTAGACGTACCGTGTGCGTTAATGTAGCCAACTTGCTCTGCATTTACTTGCGCATCGTTTAATGCGTTTTCCATAGCCAGTGCTGCACCTGCGCCGTCTTCTGGTGGCGAGGTCATATGGTAGGCATCGCCACTCATGCCAAAGCCAACAAGTTCTGCATAAATTTTAGCGCCACGGGCTTTAGCGTGTTCGTATTCTTCAACAACTACTACACCAGCGCCATCAGAAAGCACAAAGCCATCACGGTCTTTATCCCACGGACGAGACGCTGCTTGTGGGTCGTCGTTACGCGTTGAAAGCGCACGCGCGGCATTAAAGCCACCCATACCAATTGGCGTACACGCTTTTTCTGCGCCACCGGCAACCATTGCATCGGCATCGCCGTAGGCAATCATACGTGCTGCATGGCCAATGTTGTGCAGGCCTGTGGTACATGCGGTTACAATTGAAATATTAGGACCACGCAAGCCGTGCATTATTGATAAATGACCCGAGATCATATTAATAATGGTAGACGGTACATAAAACGGCGATAACTTACGTGGACCGCTGTTTAGTAATTTAATGTGGTTTTCTTCGATTAGGGTTAAGCCACCAATGCCTGAACCTACCGCTACACCAATACGGGTTGCATTTTGCTCAGTGACTTCGAGGCCTGAATCTTGAAAAGCTTGAACACCCGCTGCAATGCCATACTGGATAAATAAATCCATTTTTTTAGCATCTTTTGGTGACATGTAAGCCGATGCATCAAAATCATTGATTAAACCAGCGAAGTGAGTACCAAATTTTGATGTATCAAAGTGGGTAATATTTTGAATACCACTTTTAGCATCTAATAAGCCTTGCCAGGTTGATTGCACATCATTGCCTAGCGGCGTCAACATTCCTAAGCCAGTTACGACGACACGACGTTTAGCCACGGTTTGCCTCCAATAAGGAATTATTATTATACCAATTAACTTAGCTCAGTTTATTTCAGCGCTAACGCTGTTGCTAGTTATTAGTATTGGGGATGATCATACCCAAGCTACCTCAAAGTGCGAGTCTCAAACCAATAACCAACGCTGAGCAATAACAACTTAATTGCTGATTATGAGTGAGGGTTTGGAATTGAATCATGTACTTTGAGGTGGTTTGGATATAAAGATTAAAGGCAGCGAATGCTGCCCTTAATTTGCGATTAATTACTCAGCGTGAGCTGTAACATAATCGATTGCAGATTGTACTGTAGTGATCTTTTCAGCTTCTTCATCTGGGATCTCAGTATCGAACTCTTCTTCAAGAGCCATTACTAATTCAACAGTATCAAGAGAGTCTGCACCTAGGTCATCAACGAATGAAGCTTCGTTTTTAACTTCTTCTTCTTTAACACCTAGCTGTTCGATGATAATTTTCTTTACGCGTTCTTGGATATCGCTCATTCTTCTTTCCTTTATTAAAAACGCCAATGCGTTATTTTCAGATTGCGGCGTAGTTTACGTCCGATAATTCTCTGATTCAATCTTTTGACCATAAATAATTTGCTGGTCAAACCTCTTGAGTGTTTATTTTATCTTTTATCGCTTATTTTCACAGCGATTTCAAGTATGTTTAATGCAAGTTTGCGAAAAATTCAATATTTTTTAGCAAACCCGCATGCAATTTAAAGTTTATTTAATTCGCATTGCGAACTTAAACCATGTACATCGCACCATTTACATGCAAAGTTTCACCTGATACGTACGCAGCGGCGTCAGATGCTAAATAACATACTGCAGCTGCAATCTCATCTGGCTGACCTAAACGACCCGCAGGTACGTTTGCAAGCGTTGCTGCTTTTTGCTCATCTGTCAAATCATCCGTCATGTCTGTTTGAATAAAACCAGGTGCAACCACATTTACAGTAATTCCACGAGAGGCTACCTCACGCGCTAGTGATTTAGAAAAGCCGATAACACCCGCTTTAGCAGCTGCATAGTTGGCTTGACCCGCATTACCCATAGTGCCCACTACTGAGCCAATATTGATAATACGGCCGTTCTTTTTCTTCATCATTGGGCGAAGTACGGCCTTAGATAAACGGAAGATAGAACTTAAGTTGGTATCGATAATATCGTCCCACTCATTTTCTTTCATGCGCATCAATAAATTATCGCGCGTAATACCGGCATTATTTACTAAAACATCAATATCACCTAAATCGGCTTTAATTGCCGCTAATGTCGCCTCAATTGACGCAGGATCGGTGACGTTAAGCGCATAACCTTTACCGTTATCACCTAAGTATTCGCTAATTTTAGCCGCACCCGACTCGCTTGTTGCTGTGCCCGCTACTTTTGCACCTTGTGCTACTAATGTGTTTGCAATGGCCTTACCAATACCACGGCTAGCGCCAGTGATCAGGACAACTTTGCCCTCTAAAGAAAATAAATTACTCATATTATATACTCTTATTTAGCTGTATCGATTGATGCAAGGTCATTTACTGAGCCACACATCATCGCTTTATCAATGCGTTTTGCAAGTCCTGTTAATACTTTACCAGGGCCAAATTCATAACTTTGCGTTACACCTTGTGCAACTAATGCTTGCACTGTTTCAGTCCAACGAACTGGGCTGTATAACTGACGTACTAATGCCTCTTTAATTGCATCGGCTGAACCTTCAGCTTTTACATCAACATTATTAATTACATCACACTTAGGTGAATTAAATGTTAAAGCCGCTAAGTCAGCGGCTAATTTTTCAGCCGCAGGTTTCATTAGTTCACAATGCGACGGTACGCTAACCGATAATGGCAGTGCACGTTTTGCTCCGGCTTCTTTACAAGCAACAGAGGCTCTATCAACTGCATCTTTATGACCGGCAATAACCACTTGCCCTGGCGAGTTATAGTTTACTGGAGAAACCACTTCACCTTGCGCAGACGCTTCACAAGCGGCTTTAATTTCATCGTCGCCTAAACCAATAATTGCAGCCATAGAACCTACACCAGCAGGGACAGCTTCTTGCATGTATAAACCACGGTTTTCAACCAGTTTTACGGCTTCACTTAGGCTGATCACATCGCTACATACTAGTGCTGAGTATTCGCCTAAGCTATGCCCTGCCATGACAACGTCTGCATCTGGATTTGCAGCTAACCAATGACGGTAAATAGCAACGCTTGCTGTTAATAAAGCAGGTTGAGTACGGTGTGTTTGATTTAGTTTTTCTTCTGGACCGTTAAGAACGAGGTCTGCTAGGTCATATCCTAGTGCGGTTGATGCTTCTGCAAATGTGGCTTTTACTATGTCTGAGCTTTCAAGTAGCTCGTTTAACATACCCACAGTTTGCGAGCCTTGACCTGGAAAAAGAAGTGCAATTTTTTGTGCCATAGTTTGCTCTTTTAATTAAACAAAATAAATAATGTATAACACGGCACATCAATTTACTGATTGGCCACCGTGTCTTTAGAATGTGTTTTTTCGAAAATAGCAGCAATTTTGTCCGGAAGTTGACGTTCTACTTCTTTCACTGCTTCGTCGATTGCGGCATGAAATGCTTTAGCTGAGGCATTTCCATGGCTTTTAACAACAATACCGCGCAATCCTACCAGAGAAGCGCCGTTATACTGGTCGGGGTTCACTCTTTTATAGAGTTTTTTTATGATTGGCGCCAACATAAACGCCATGCACTTATAAACAACGTGTTTTTCGAGGGCACGGGTGAACTTTTTCATGATAAGTTTGGCGATACCTTCGCAGGTTTTAAGTGCAACGTTACCGACAAACCCTTCACAGACGATAACATCGGCTTTGCCAGAAAAAATATCGCTACCTTCGCTATACCCAATATAATTAATCAGATCGCTTTGCTGCATTAACTGCGCGGCTTGCTTAATTTCGTCGTGACCTTTAATGTCTTCGGCGCCAATATTTAATAAACTGACTTTTGGGTTATCACACCCGAGTGCTTGTCCTGCCACTACCGAACCCATAATGCCAAACTGATACAGCATTTGCGCATCACAGTGTACGTTGGCACCTAAATCGAGTAAGTAAACAGGATTTTTTCGTTCAGTGGGTACAGCCGATATGAGTGCGGGACGTTTCACTCCTGGAAGCATTTTTAATACGTAATGCGCCATAAAAAATAGCGCCCCAGTATTGCCAGAGCTAACACAGGCTTGCGCTTCACCCGATTTAACTAAATCGAGGGCAACACGCATTGAGGAATCTTTTTTTGAGCGTATAGCAACAGCGGGTTCGCAAGCATTGGTGACAACGTCATTACAATGGCGAATTATTAATCTGGGATGAGAAAGTGAATCGAGTGATTCTAATTGTTTAGCTATTACTTGCTCGTTGCCACATAAAATGAGTTTTAAGTTGGCATTAGCATTTACCGCGGAAACGGCTGCGGGAATAGATGAACGGGGGCCATAATCGCCCCCCATCATATCTAACGCTATGGTTAGATTGGTCAGCATATAAGCAATCTCTTAGTTAGAAATTACTTGAACGCCTTTGTAGTAACCATCTGCAGTCACATGGTGACGACGATGAGTCTCACCAGATGTTTGGTCTACAGTTAACGTTGGACCACTGATCGCATCGTGTGAACGGCGCATGCCGCGTCTTGCACGAGACTTTTTGCTTTTTTGTACAGCCATAGTCTTCTCCTAAGAATCTTTCTTAAGTTGTTTCAAAATATCAAATGGATTTGGTTTATCATCTTCCGCCTTTAAAACACCAAAGCTGGCAGGCTCTGCTGTATAACTGCATGAAGCTTCGTTGTGGGTAGGCACTAATGGCACTGCTAAAATAAGTTCGTCTTCGATTAACTCAAACACGTCTATTTCACCATTTTCATCAAGTGCTACTTCGTCGTAGCTTTCTGGAAGATCATCTGACTCTGCATCCAAACCGACTGGCGAATACACAAAGTCTTGATCCAAATCCAACCCTAAATCACCATTACAACGTTGACAAGTGACAGTTACGTGTGTGGACAAATTGCCACTAATCACAACTAAACCTTGCTCATCGTTTTTGCAATGAATTTTTACCGCTATTTCACCTACTTCTTCCTGGATAACCCCTCGTAAACGAGGAAGTTTCTCAAGCGGTACAATGCCGTCATACTTTAAACGGTGTTGCGCTGCTTTGCCCGGATGAAGGGTGATGGGAATTTTCACCTTTTGCATAGGGGCTGCATCATATAGATAGTTAGTGGGTTAGTCAAAGTAAAAAACCAATTTTACGTTGTTTTTCACGTGTTTTACTCACGGATCTGATTTATCCTAACTCAATCTGATTTACGCTAGGAAAACATGCCATGAAGCACTCTCTTATATTAGCCTCAAGCTCGCCTTTTAGGCAGTCTTTATTACAAAAATTTAATCTGCCTTTTGAAACGTTTTCGCCCGATGTTGACGAAACGCCTCACAGCAACGAAACACCTAACGATCTTGTTAAACGTTTAAGCGAACTAAAAGCCACAGCTGCGGTCGAGCATTTTGACCAAGGCTTAGCGATTGGCTCCGACCAAGTTGCTGTATTTAATGGCCAAATCTTAGGTAAACCACACAATAAAGAAAACGCCATAAAACAACTCAGCTTATTTAGTGGGCAAACGGTCACTTTTTTAACTGGCTTGTGTGTGTATGATATAGACACTAAGCAAAGCAAAACCCTTGTTGAGCCCTTTAATGTCACTTTTAAAACGTTAACAACGGCGCAAATAAGTGCTTATTGCGATGCAGAGCAACCTTATAATTGTGCAGGAAGTTTTAAAAGTGAAGGCTTGGGTATTTGTTTATTTGAAAAGCTCAGTGGTGATGACCCAAATAGTTTAATTGGTTTACCACTGATTAAACTCAGCCAGTTATTGGCTGAGTTTGGTGTTGATGTATTAGCAGCTCAAGTGCCTAGCGCAAATTAACTGATTAACCGAGTAATATATTTTGCAACTGCTGATAGTTGTCAACGGTTGCAATCGGGGTTAATTCATTGAGTTGCGCAGCGTTGTGCACACCCATGGTTACTCCTAGTCTATCCATACCTGCGGCTTTTGCCATTGCCATATCTATTTGCGTGTCGCCTATCATTAGCGCTTCATCAACACTTACCCCTAGCTCTTCAAGCAATTGATAAAGCATATCGGGAGCGGGTTTTGATTTAGCGTCGTCGCTGGTACGCGTAGCACTAAAAAAGTGACGCAACTGGCTTTCATCTAGAAGGCGTTCCAGTCCTATTCGGCTTTTACCTGTGGCAACCGCCAATATTACGCCTTGATTTTTTAACGCAGTGAGTACCTGTGCAACGTGATCAAACACCGGTGTTGGGGTGGTATCAAGTGCATATTGCTGTTTATACCCTGCAATAAGCGCTTCGTGATGCTCACTGTAATCAGGGAACAAAGTTGCGATTGCGTTTTCAAGCGACAAGCCAATAATATTTTTACTGGCAGTATCGCTCGGCGGTTCAATATTGAGTAACTGTGCACTTTTGCGGATACAATTAACTATTTTGCTAATTGAATCCATAATGGTGCCGTCCCAATCAAAAATCACCAGCTTGTAGTTTTTCATGGTGGGTGAGATCACGCTTTTGCTGCTCTAAGTTTAACTAAACAACTTGATAGTGCTTTATCAAGCGGTGCTTCTACTCGCATAGTGGTTTCGTTTTTAGGGTGGTAAAAACTTAAATCATGGGCGTGTAAAAATAAGCGATTTAAACCACGTTTACGCATTGACTCGTCAAACCCTTGATCGCCATATTTGTCATCACAGGCAATAGCATGACCTTGACACTGAGTATGCACACGAATTTGGTGAGTACGACCGGTTACAGGGGATGCTTGTACTAATGAGCAATCGTTAAAACGCTCAAGCACTTTAAAGCGGGTATGCGACGGTTTGCCCTCGGTATTATCAACACGTACTACGCGTTCACCCGATTTTAGGGTGTTTTTGCGCAAGCCCTCAGTCACATTTTTTGTTTTAGAGTCCCATTGACCCTCAACAAGTGCCCAATAATTTTTTTCCATGGTTTTTTCGCGTAATTGCTCATGCAAGGCAGTCAGCACAGAGCGGCGCTTAGCAATGAGTAAACAACCTGATGTATCACGGTCTAAACGATGCACAAGCTCAAGGCTACGCTCTTCTGGGCGTAAAACACGTAATGCTTCAATAAGGCCATAGCTTAGGCCACTGCCGCCATGCACAGCCATACCCGATGGCTTGTTAATAACAATCAGGTATTTGTCTTCAAATAGAATATCGTCTTCAAGGCGCGTTACTTTATCGAGTTTTGAAGGGACAAACTCTTCACGCTCTGACACTCTGATTGGTGGTATACGAATAACGTCGTCTAGCTGCAATTTATACACAGGCTTAATGCGTTTTTTGTTTACACGCACCTCACCTTTACGAAGAATTTTGTAAACTGCGCTTTTAGGCACCCCTTTTAAATGGGTAATAAGAAAGTTATCAATACGCTGACCTAGGTGGTCTTCGTTGATAGTGACAAAAGTTACTTGTAAGCCGGTTTTTTCTGACATTGCCTAATCACTGATTTAAGTAAAATAATTTAGTTGCTAACACAGTTATAATAGTGGGATAATCAGCAGCGCAAATATTTAGTATTTGCAAATAACAACGGTGCTTTTTAACACATTAAAACATTCGTGATGCACATTCTGGGTAACCGATCATACAGATCCGAGTTAAGTTTTCCAAAGCTTTTATACATACCCAGTTAACACGTGCGCACAACTAACGGCAATGCGCGTAATATATTGCTGCTTAAGTTTGAACATGAATTGATTTTTAAAGTGATAGTAAAAGCAATGAACAGATAATTTGTCTGATAGTGGCGGCGTAAAAAAACGCCGTTCAGAATTCGCTCAAATATTGTAGTACCGTACAGCAGCTTATTTAGAACTAAAAAAATCTAATAAATAAGCGTTCATTAACATCGGTAGCGATTTTTGCTCATAAAAACGATAACGGTAGTTTTAAAAACGAAACTATGGTTTGAAGCTAAAGAGCCCTACGCACCTAATATGAATGCATTTAATAAGATTGTTATGACAGGCCAACTTCTGGATAAAACGAGTATTGAGCTAAACAGCCGACACGTTTGTATCCCCTTAGAATTTAATAGCGTGATTACACCCTATTGTTTGCCGGCATTTAAAATACTGCTTACTAAATACAGAGCCGTTCCTTTAAAGACCCAGTCGTGAGGCTGCACATTCTAAAAATAGGAACACCTGAACAGGCGAGAAAACATCGTCATGTCAGCGACACAAACTAGTAGAGTAACATTATGAAACGTATGCTAATCAATGCAACGCAGCAAGAAGAAATGCGCGTAGCACTGGTTGACGGCCAGCGCCTATATGATTTAGATATAGAAAGCCCAGGTCACGAACAGAAAAAAGCCAATATTTACAAAGGTAAAATCACACGTATTGAACCATCTTTAGAAGCAGCATTTGTTGATTACGGTGCTGATCGTCATGGTTTCCTTCCTTTAAAAGAAATTGCCCGTACTTACTTCCCGCAAGGTTACACCTTTCATGGTCGTCCGAATATTCGCGACGTGATCAAAGAAGGTCAAGAAGTTATTGTTCAAGTTGATAAAGAAGAGCGCGGCCAAAAAGGGGCAGCACTGACTACCTTTATCAGCGTGGCAGGTAGTTATTTAGTGCTTATGCCTAACAACCCTCGCGCTGGCGGTATTTCTCGCCGTATCGAAGGTGATGAGCGAACTGAACTTAAAGAGTCGCTAAGCCGCTTAGAACTACCAAAAGGTATGGGCTTAATTGTACGTACCGCAGGTGTTGGTAAGTCGTTTGAAGAACTAAACTACGATTTAAAAGCATTATTAGTCCACTGGGAAGCCATTCAACAAGCGGCAGACAGTGCAAAAGCACCATTTTTAATTCACCAAGAAAGCAACGTAATTTTCCGTGCAATTCGCGATTATTTACGTCGTGACATTGGCGAAATTTTAATTGATAAGCCTCGTGTTTTTGAAGAAGCTAAAGCGCACATAGAGCGTTTTCGTCCTGATTTCATGAGTCGCGTTAAGCTTTATCAAGGTGATACACCGTTATTTACACATTACCAAATTGAAAGCCAAATTGAGTCTGCGTTCCAACGTGAAGTGCGCTTACCTTCAGGTGGTTCTATTGTAATTGACCCTACTGAAGCACTTACCTCTATCGATATCAACTCGTCTAAAGCAACAAAAGGCGGCGATATTGAAGAAACAGCGCTTAACACCAACCTAGAAGCGGCAGATGAAATTGCACGTCAACTTCGTTTACGTGATTTAGGTGGCTTAATTGTTATCGACTTTATTGATATGACACCTCCACGTCATCAACGTGAAGTAGAAAACCGCTTAAAAGATGCTGCTCGCCCAGATCGTGCGCGCGTACAAATTGGTAAAATTTCTCGCTTTGGCTTACTTGAAATGTCGCGCCAACGCCTTCGCCCTTCACTAGGTGAAGCAAGCCAAGGTGTTTGTCCACGTTGTAGTGGTCAAGGCACTATTCGTTCTAACGAATCAATCGCATTGTCTATTCTTCGTTTAATTGAAGAAGAAGCGATTAAAGACAACACCGCTCAAGTTAATGCTCAAGTGCCTGTTGCTGTTGCCGCTTATTTATTGAATGAGCAACGTCGTAGCGTTCACCGTATTGAAAAGCATCATAAATGTGATGTAGTGATTATTCCTAATCAACACATGGAAACACCTCACTACGAAGTAATGCGTTTACGTAAAGATGAAACGCTTGAAACTGTAAGCTACGAGCAAGTTGTTGCGCCTGAGCCTGAAGCATTTGAAATGTCTAAATCGCCAGCGGCACCTGTTCGTGAAGAGCCGAAGCTTAAAGGCGTCGTTATGCCTTCAACGCCTGCTCCACAAGCGGCAGCAAAAGCTGCGCCGGTAGTAGAAGCAAAAGCTGAAATTGGTTTATTTGCCGCATTAGGTAAATGGATTAAGTCGTTATTTGGGTCTGATACTGAGCAAAAATCAGAAAAACAGACTGAAAAGCAATCGCAAGATCGCCCTAGTAATAACCGTGGTAATGATAATCGTCGTCGTAATAACAACCAACGTCGTCGTAATAATAATCCTCGTAATAAACCGCGTAACGAACGTACTGCAGACACTGAAGCTAAAAATGAGTCGGCGCCTGTAAATGATACGCAAGAAAAGAATGAGAATCGCAATAAGCGCCGTCGTAATTCAAATACGCGTAAACGTCCTGAGCATAAAACTGAAGATAAAACGCAAGTAAAAGCAGAGGCAACTCAAAATACGGATACTGCAGTTAAATCTGATAAGAATGCTGAGCCAAAAGAGCAAAAGCCTAAGGTACGTCGTCAACGTCGTAATTTACGTAAAAAAGTTCGCGTACAAGACGAAAGCACAGAGCAAGTTCAAACAACTGAGCAAGCTGTTGAGCAACCAGTGGTTAAAGAAGACAAGCCACAAGTGAAAGAGCAAGCTCCTGTTGTTGAAAAGCAAGCGCCGGTATCTGATGAAAAAGCACCTGCACCTGCTAAAGAACAAGCTGAGGCTGTTGTTGATGCAAACGATAACGTGGCAACACAAGATGAAGATCAAGAGCAAACACGTACTCGCTCACGTCGTTCACCGCGTCATCTTCGTGCATCTGGCCAACGTCGTCGTCGCCCTGAAGGTGAAAACGCGCAAGAGAAGTCTGATGAAGCGCCTGCTTTCATTCCAGTTGCGGATCAAGCCGCTGCTGAATACGAAGCAGAGCTAAAAGCAAAAGCACATAAAACGGCCGTTGATGCCTCTGATGCAGTTGAACAAAACATTGTTGAAGAAGAATTAGCGAAAGTTGAAGAGCCTGTAAAAGCTGAAGAACCAGTAAAAGCTGAAGAACCAGTAAAAACTGAAGAACCAGTGAAAGCTGAAGAACCAGTAAAAGCTGAAGAACCAGTGCAAGCTGAAGAACCAGTGCAAACTGAAGAGCCAGTGAAAGCTGAAGAACCAGTGAAAGCTGAAGAACCAGTGCAAGCTGAAGAACCAGTGAAAACTGAAGAACCAGTAAAAGCTGAAGAACCAGTGAAAACTGAAGAACCAGTAAAAGCTGAAGAACCAGTAAAAGCTGAAGAACCAGTACCAGCTGAAGAAGTTGCTGTTGAAGCTGAAACAGCACCGGTTAGCGCTACTGAAACACCTGTAGAAGCGAAAGAAGCACCTGTGGTTGAAAATAAACCTAAGGAAGTTTCGCAAGCGAGTTCAGCTAATGTAAACGCTAAAACAGTGATTACAGCAGGACATGCAAGTGCGCCAATGGCACAGCCTGCGCCTGTAGCCGATAGCGAAACCAAGCATACATCGGTTGCAATGGCACATGACAAACGTGAGTTAATCCCTGACAGCGGCCTTCGCCCTGGCTCGGTAAAACCTGCCGGTCGTGCAAGCTCAGCAATGACTAAAACGCTGAGTGCTGAATAAGCACTGAGTTTAGCTCAAAGCATAAAAAAGCCGCGTTAATTGATTTTAACGCGGTTTTTTATTGTCTGGCATTTATGTAACTGGCAACGGGGTTCGGGCTGCGAGGATCGGGTAAGGAGTAAAGACTGAAGGTTAAAGGTTAAAGGTTAAAGGTTAAAGGTTAAAGGTTAAAACATTCGAAGCTTCGCTTCACACGAGATCAAGCTCTATGTCTACAAGTTATCTGCTAATACCTGTTTTATCTTCTCATTTACTCCTCATTCTGTTCTCTCAGTGCAATTAGATCTTTAAGAAAATTATTCACAAATTTACGGGCTGCGGGGTTAGGGTTACGAGCCTGATCCCGAAACCCGTAGCCCGCAAATTGCCGTAAGCATGACAATAAGATTTTAGTGATTTATTTACCACAGAGGATAGAAGAAAAAAGAGGAAATGATTAAATACAAATGTTATGAAATTAAAAAGTACAGGGTATTGGTTTTTGTTTTGTATTCTCGGTGCAGCGCGTAGCGCCTCGGTGTTCTCTGTGATTAAAAAACCAAAGATTAGAGTCAAAAAAGTTAGCTGGCTGCGGGGTTCGGGTTACGAGCCTGAGCCCAAAACTCGTAGCTCGCAATTTGCCGTAAGCATGACAATAAGATTTTAGTGATTTATTTACCACAGAGGATAGAAGAAAAAAGAGGAAATGATTAAATACAAATGTTATGAAATTAAAAAGTACAGGGTATTGGTTTTTGTTTTGTATTCTCGGTGCAGCGCGTAGCGCCTCGGTGTTCTCTGTGATTAAAAAACCAAAGATTAGAGTCAAAAAAGTTAGCGGGCTAAGAGGTGCGGGTTACGAGCCTGATCCCGTAGCTCGCAGCCCGCCGTGAGTTTAATCCTGCTGTTGTTCCATAAAGCGCTGTAACTGATCTTTTAGGTTTGGTGGAATGCCCTTGATCACTAACGTATCAGTGGCTTCATTATAAGTTACACGCTCGCCTAAATGCTTACGCTCAAAACTGATACTGACTCCACCGCCTAAGCCTGAAAATTTAACCATGCTGGTTACCGTTTTTTTATCAACCGGGAATGACTCTTCTAAGTCATAGCTTTGCTCTTTACAAAAACTTTCAAACGGGTTGTCGTCGCCTTTGGTAAGCGTTGCTGAAAGTTCACTCACATTAGCTTCTTCACCCGTGGTAACACAGTCGTTACAGTAATCAAATACTTGCTTACGTAACTCGTCTTTTTCAGATTTATCAAACTCTTGCTCTGATAAGTAGTCTTCTACCGCATTGAGCATCACTTGACTTTGCTGCTTAGGATCAATGCCCTCTTCACAACCTAAAAAGTCTAAGAAAAAGTCAGCGACTTTACGCCCTGCACGACCTTTAATAAATGAAATATAACGATTGTCGTCTGCCTGGGTATCCCATGCGGTTAAGTCAATACGAGCAGCCAATTGCATACGCGAAATATCTAAATGACGCGATGCGGCTAAATCAAGCTCAGAGGTCATTGAGTAATGCTCTTTAATATTGATCATGGCAATCAACATATAATCAGTCGCCACGTACTGATAGTGACAAAATACTAAATAGCCGGTTTCGTTAAAGGCGTATTTATCTAACTCTTCTTTTAACACCGTTGATGCCTGCTCGGTCATGTGCCAAAAGCCAAGCTCATTATTGCGATAGCTTTGCATAGTAGAGGCAACAATACTGTTTTTTTCGCCACTAAAAGCACAAAACCCTTTGCCTGGTTTTCCGTTATAGGCATGGTGTAATTGCTCAATGAATACAGCCACTTTATCGTTGATAGTCATTTCGTCGTTACGAAGGTGAATTTGAGTGTCGTCGTCTTTTTTGTCTACATAGTGAACGACTAATTTTTTAACATCTATTGCCATCTTTGTTTTTCACGCCTCTGGTGTTAAAATACGGGAATATAACTCTTTTTATTGAACCAACTGATGCCAATCTTATCAAAATACTCTAATGAAGAAGTAGAACAAATCGTCGATCAGCTTATTGATGTTTTATCAAAACACAATGCGCCGGTTGATTTAAGTCTTATGTGTTTAGGAAATTCTATCACGCATATCTTAAAAGAGCATGTACCAACAGGGAAAAGACAAGCCGTTACCGAGAACTTTGCAAAAGCACTCGCGCAGTCGGTTAAGTAAACTCTATGAATTTATCGCAGCACAACCAGTTTTCATCGAAAGCGAGTCAATTATTAAGTTGGGGTCATTGGTTTACATTTGCCAATATTGGCTTAGCGCTTTTAATTAGCTTAAGCTATTTATTTGCCGATTCGCCACCGACCACTTATATGGGTATAACCTATATGATGGTTACTTGGCTAAGCCACACTAGCTTTATTGCATTTTTAGCGTTTGTGCTGACGGTTTTCCCTTTGAGTTTAGTATTCCCCTACCCACGGCATATACGTGGTATGGCAGCAGTGATTGCAACCATTGGGGCCTCTATCCTTACTTTAGACGCTTACGTCTACTTTAACTTAGGTTATCACTTAAATGCCTCTGCACTGCCTGAAATTATTTCACTGTTGTGGCATCGTGTAACAAACTCACCCGCACTTACCACCTTGCTTGCAGGCAGCATAGTGTTAGCAATATTAGCGTTTCAATTGACTGTTAGTAATTTTACTTGGCATCATTTAGGGCGTTTAAAACAGTTTAAATTTGCCCGTTATGCCGGTTCATTTTTAGTGATTTGTTTTGCGCTAAGCCACAGCATTCATATTTGGGCTGATGCCAATTTAAAATTTGATATCACTAAACAAGATAATGTACTACCACTTTCGTACCCGACTACGGCAAAAAGCTTACTCGCTAAAAACGATTTGCTGGATGTTGAAAGCTACGAGCAAGCGCACAACGTTAAAATTAATAACCAAGGTATTAATTATCAAGCACCTGCTCCATTAGAAAAATGTGAAGATTACAGCGCAGCAAAAGTTGATATATTGGTGTTTGATAATGACGAGCAGCTAGCAAAATTTGTTGCCAGCCAACAAAGTATTTATAAAAACACGCAATTTTTACAACCCACCGATCATAGTGATATGTTATTTGGGCTTGTGTACGGCTTGCCAGCATTTTACAAAACGAACATTATTGAGCAGCAAACTTTACCCGTTTGGCAAAGCCAACGCCGTAGTGTGGAAGTGGCCGGTATTGATGAGCTGAGCTTTATTAACGAGCAAGCACACAAAGACAGTGCAATAAGAATTGTCAAAGGGGCTGAAAACGCCACTGTACGTGATGACGCTACTGAATTTTTTGCTTTTAGTATCTCGCAAAATAGCAATGAAATTGTAACCACGTCAACATTGTACAGCTCCGATAAATTTATTTCTAAGGTGAACGGTTTAATTCAGCCCAGCGATATTATCACTACGAGCCTTGGCCAATACTTAAACTGTAATGCGCTGGCGCAGCAAACTATGCTGGGTGAAAACTTGTACAGTAAAAGTAATAATATTGGGGTTAATTACTCGCAAGGCGTGGTGATTGCTTATAAAAAAGATAGAATCACGCTTATTGATCGTGATGGAAATTTTAGAAATATCTCTGCCGCTGAAGGGTTTTCAATTGAACAAGGGCTTGATATTCCATTTTTAGTGCATGGTATTAAAAAGCTTAAAACATTTTCTCAATAGCACCTCATAATACGAGCGAGTCATTAAAACTGACTCGCTTAGTTTCTGTTATTACTCCTTTGCACTTGCTATCCCCCCAAGCTAGGTTATAGTTTTTATCATTAAAAATTATTAACTCGATCAGAATATACAAAGGATAATCATTATGTTCAGCGTTATTAATCTGATCATTACTGTCTGTATTTTATGTTTTAGCTCTCTTGCATTAGCTCAAACCACCTATTTCAAGTGCGTCACTCCCAAAGGCACCACTTTCTCTCAGTTTCCCTGTAGTGATAATGCTACCTCACACACAATAACCGCCACTGAGCCTAAGCAAACCGGTAAAGAAATAAACTATACCAAACAGTTAAACGAGCTGGAACGAGATACGATTATTTCCAACCTAGAAGCAGAGCTGCGCAGTAATCAGCATAAGTTAGCAATACTTTTACGAGAAAAAGACAGGGCTGATTTTAAACAACAGCAGCGTTTAAATCATATATTGAGCGCAGATGATAAAAAGCGTATTAGCAAAGATATTAGAAACACACAGAAAAAATTAGATAAGCAATATAAAAAAGATAAAGCATTGATTGAAAAGCGTATTAAAAAGTTACAAAAAAAGATTGATGCCTATCAACCTTAATCAAACTAACTTCAATAAATATCATCTTAATTAGCTTGGTTTTAAATATAAAATAACATACCCTTAACATCTATAGAGCATAAACTCTATTGTGTGTTTAGTGGTGTAATTTCCTTTGACCACCTTTTTCGGATTTAATACTAATACCAATTGCATTAAATTAGTGATCTATTATAGCGACAAAGAAATAAGTCGATAACAAGGCGAAAATTATGATACATAGTTGCTCTATATAAATAATTTTTAACGCAGCTAGCGGATTATTTAAAACGCTAGAATGATCATGTTTTTAATAAAATTGGTATAACCACCGGCATTATCCTAAACACCTAAAGGCGTCTATTAAGGAGTACTGATGCAACCACGCCAAATTGCTGAATTAATTTTAACCGGTTTTAAAAAGCATTATTTGCTGTTTCAAAGAACAACAGCCAAGGCTCCCTACGCTTTTGCTAAAAGAGACTGGCAAGCTATTAATGATATAAGTCGCCTGCGTATAAGCTATTACGATGATCGGGTAAATGAAACAACAAAAACACTAAGAGAACGCCAGCAAACAGACGCGCTAAACGAGAGCTTATGGCTTGAAGTGAAAAAGCTTTACCAACACTTTTTATGTTTTCATCCGCAAGCAGAACTTGCTGAAACATTTTATAATTCAGTATTCTGCCGCCTGTACCACCGCCGCTATTTTCACAATGACTTTATTTTTGTAGAAGCCACGCTCAAAGATGCGCCTTCTGTGCCCGTTGAAGCTGAATACCGTAGTTATTTTCCTGTTGTAGATGGTTTAAAGCCCACCATTAAGCGTATTATTAATCACTTTGATTTTAAGGCCGACTTTGTCAATCTAGAACGCGATATTCGTTTATTAGTTAAAGCCTTTTATAAACAAGCACCCGATACACACCACCAGCATTGGCAAATGCGTTTTGATATATTACATACGCCGTTTTATCGTAATAAAGCCGCTTACATTGTGGGGCGCGTTGTATCGCAAAGTGGCGTTCAGCCTTTTATTATTGCGGTGTTACACCATGAAGATAAAGGCCTCTATTTAGATGCCTTACTTACAAAGTCGTCACAAATGCGCGTTATTTTTGGCTTTGCGCGTGCCTATTTTATGGTAGAAACTCATGCTCCTTCAGCGTTAGTGCGGTTTTTAAATCAACTTATGCCTAATAAAACCCTCGCCGAGCTTTACAACGCCATAGGCTTTCATAAACAAGGTAAAACCGAGTTTTATCGCGAGTTTTTGAATCATTTAACCCATTCTAATGATGAATTTACCATTGCTCCCGGTACACCGGGTATGGTGATGATGGTATTTACCCTACCCTCGTTTGGTTATGTATTTAAAGTTATTAAAGATAAATTTGGTGAAAGTAAGCCGTTTGGTCGCGATACGGTATTAAAACGCTATCAACTGGTTAAAAGTCATGACCGTGTTGGCCGAATGGCTGACACCATAGAGTATTCAAACGTCGTATTTCCTTTGGCACGATTTGATAGTAACTTGTTAGCACAGTTGCACAAAACCATTGGCTCATCGATGGTGATTGAGGGTGATTGGTTAATCATAAAACATTTATACATTGAACGGCGAATGACACCGCTTAATTTGTTTTTAGAAAATGCAGACGAAAAAAGTGCCGCCGATGCCATTGAAGAGTATGGCCAGGCGCTTAAAGAAATGATTGCCGTGAATATTTTCCCTGGCGATATGCTGTTAAAGAACTTTGGTGTAAGTAAGCACAAACGTATTATTTTTTATGATTACGATGAAGTGCAATATTTAACAGACATGAACTTTAGAGCACTACCCAAAGCAAAAAGTTATGATGATTATTTGATGGATGAACAAAGTTACTCGGTTGCTCCGCAAGATGTATTTCCAGAGCAATTATCTACCTTTGTAATGCCTAACCCAACATATAAACAATTTTTAACCAGTACGCACCCAGAACTACTTGATGTGAGCTTTTGGAAACAAGCACAACAAAATATAAAAAATGGAAAGGTGAGTCATATTTATCCCTATCCTACAGCACAGCGTTTTATCCATTACTGGTAAACGTTAAGGACACACAATGAATATAAGTAAAATAGATTTAAATTTACTGGTTTACCTCGATACATTACTGCGCGAATGTAACGTTACTCGTGCTGCTAACCAGCTTAGTATTACTCAACCGGCAATGAGTAATGGACTTAAACGCCTACGTAACCTTTTTAACGATCCTATTTTAGTGCGTACCAGCGATGGTATGGTGCCGACCGAGCGCGCTATTGAGTTACAGCCTGTTATTCGCGGTATTTTGATGACGCTTGAAGAAACGCTAGCACCTAATCGCGAATTTGAAGCTAAACAAAGTAAACGCGTGTTTAGAATTATGGCCAGTGACTATGCAGCCAGTACCATGGCACCGCGTTTGTTAGGGAAATTACATGAAGAAGCCCCAGACACCACATTAGATATTTTAACGCCCAGCGATGTAACTTTTCATGATGTAGAAAACGGTAAAGTAGACATGGCAATTAACCGCTTTGAGAACTTACCGCAATCGTTTCATCATAAGCGAATTTGGAAAGATAGCTTTTGCTGTTTAGTAAGATCCGACAACCCTATTATTGAAAACTTTAGCCTAGATAGCTATTTAAAAGCCCGTCATATTTGGGTAAGTAAAACAGGCTTTGGTGTTGGGGTTGGCATGGATCCAAAAGATGTGCAAAAGCTGGGTTGGGTTGACGAAGCGCTCGCACATTTTGGGAAGCATCGAAATATTGCCACGTTTACTCGTAACTACCATGTTGCGATTCATTTAGCGAAAGAAAAAAACCTCGTGGCGACTTTACCTTCAAAAGCGGCCAATATTTATGTAGATGATCCGGGGCTTAAAATACTTGAACCACCCTTTCCAATTCCACCATTTGAACTTGATATGATATGGAGCCCTTTGTTACACAGAGATGCTAGCCATATTTGGTTACGTCAAAAAGTAGCCGAAGTAGCTGAAGAGCTTAAATAACCTTCTTACATGCTTTTATGTAAATTTTGCTTGCTAGCAGCATGTTAGCAAGCTTGCCTAGACCTCCCAAAAATAATAAAGCCATTAAAAACAATTAGTTAAAAATAAAACCGCGTTGGAATGCCGCTTGCTTAGTTATCTATGTATTTTAAATTAACAGAGGTCATTATTATGAGCACCCATCAAGGACAAGAGATAAATCATATCACCGACATTATCCAAGTAATGAATAGCGGTATCGACTTTTACGAAAAAGCACAAGATAAAGTACAAGATCCTAGCGTAAGTGCATTATTTCAGCGCATGATCGACGCCCGCAAAGTAAGTGTTGAAAGCTTACAACCCTATGCAATTAATCAACAAGGTGCACGTGAAGATGGCTCTTCGTTCGCGGTAGAAGCACGCAGAGCATTTACCGCTTTGCTCAGTACATTCACTAGCGATAACGACCAAACCTACATTAAAGAGCTTGAAGAAGTAGAAGATAAAACCTTAGAAGAAATTAAAACAGCGTTAAAAAAGCCTCAATCACATGATTGTGAAGCGGCGCTGTCAAAGGTATTGCTTACCATGCAAAGCTGTCATGCTGAAATGAGTAAAATGCAAAAACATTAAGTTTAAAAACTATAAAAGGGCCTTACGGCCCTTTGGTTGTTAAATAACAATAGGAGAGTTATTAGGGTCTGTTGACCTTTTAAGGTTGAATTTGCAGCAGTCTGTTTGGTATTTAGGCAAGGCAGAGCCTATGTGGTGTGGTTATTCCCCATAAATAGGCGATAACGCTGCATCAATACCAAACAGGCGCTGCCCGAAGGGTTCTGCCTAGGGGCGATTTACCCTTTGTTGCCTACATGGATGTAGGTCTGTCTCTTATACACAAGTCTTTGAATATCGATAAATCTGTGATCTAATCGATCATCATCACTCATAGATTTATCGTATGCACATAAACACTTCTGAAGAATGGGCTCAATTAATTTTTGGTAATGCTAATTTAGGAGATCCGAGACGCACCCGACGATTAGCTCTACTAGCAAGCGATATGGCTGAGAATGCAGACAGCTCAATTGTTAAGGCTTCTGATACACCCGCAAAAATTGAAGCCGCTTATCGTTTCATTAGAAATGAGAAAATATCCCCTCAAGCGATTGCCGATTCGGGGTTCTCACAAACGAGTGAAGCGGTAAAGCAGTTGCCTTTGGTTCTCGCTATCCAAGATACGACAGGATTGACATTTAAACACAGTGTTTGCAAAGAATTAGGCGATGTGAACTGTGCAAATACATTAGGAAAACCATCAAAAACAAGAACGCTATATGCGCATTCAACTTTAGCAATTGATGCAGATACGGAGCACGTTATTGGTTTACTCGACCAATACTATTGGTTTAGGAAATCAAAGGTTAAAGGGACTAAAGATCAACAACAGCAACGCCCTTACGAAGAGAAAGAAAGCTATCGCTGGCAACAAACATTAATGGATATAAAAAAACGTACAGGTGAATTATCAAATATACTTAACATCTGCGACAGAGAAGCTGACATTTATGAGTACATGACTTACCAAAAAGATGAAGGGCATCGATTTTTAGTCAGAGCAAAAGAAAATAGAAAATTAATAGAGCCTCAATGCAATCTCAACCAGTTAATAGAAACAGCGCAGGGTCAGTGTTGTTACACTATTAATATAGCGCAACGTGCGGGAAGAAAAGCGCGTCAGGCCCGAATTACATTGAGCTATCAACCTATAACACTCGCCAAGCCTAAGCGAGTTCAAGGGCAAGAATCACCGACATTGAGTGTTAATGTCATTGTCTGTCAGGAAAAAGAAAGCACGCAAAAAAATCCATTATGTTGGATTTTATATACGACAGAGCCCGTAAACACAGCAAAAGATGCCCAGAAATTAGTAAGATACTATGAACTTCGCTGGCGTGTAGAGGAGTTTCATAAAACATGGAAAACAGATGGAACCGAAGTAGAAGATTTACGTTTGCAGCACAGTGATAATATTTTACGAATTGCGATCATTAAAGCGTTTATTGCTGTCAGGTTATTACAGCTGCAAAATATGGCGCAAAGGAGTGAATTAGACAAAGAAGTGAGATGTACAGCTTGTGTTAAAGAGATGACGTGGAAATTACTATGGGCAAAGGTTGAAAAGGATGTGTTGCCGGATAAAGTACCGTCTCTTCATTGGCTATACTATAGTTTAGCGAAATTGGGAGGGTGGTATGACAGTAAAAGAAATGGTCGAGTTGGCGTAAAAGCACTCTGGCAGGGGTGGTTGAAATTAGCAGAAATGGTCGAATCTGCCGAATTGTTAATATCAATTCAGCAGACAGAAAAGTTGTGATCAAGAGACAGGGATGTAGGTAAGGGGCGTGAGCAGGACGCGGAAGCTTTGCTCGGTTTTTACTTAGCCCACTAGGTTACAAACCTCGCGCCGCGATTAAACCGCTCCTAGTTTGAACAAATTTTAATCCAAAAAGGTCAACAGACCCTTATTAAAAGCGGTATTCTGCACCTACGTAGTAGTAAGCACCGTTAAAACCAAATGGCGCTGAACGACGAGAGTACTTAAATACCCCATCACTGCTGACAATGGTATTACCTTGAGCATCTACAATAGTACCCGAACGTGAATTACCTATGGTGTTTTCATCTGGATAAACATCAAATAAGTTATTTGCGCCAATATTTACCGATAAATTATCAGTTACAAAGTAATTAACTTTAATGTCAGTTAAAATTTCAGCACCGTAAGTCTGGCGGCCGCCATCTTCAACTGTATACTCACCAAAACGATTAAGTGATAAATTAACAGTCCAATCGTCACGGCGATAAAGCGCACTTAAGTTAATGCGATCTTCTGGTTGCCATTCTTCAATGATAGAAATTTCTTGATCAGAAAACACATCATCGACTGGCACGGTTTCAAGACCAGAACCTGCAGGTGTAAATAACGACACGACATCGGTTTCTGTAAAGTTAGCCGCTAAAGTAAAATCAAGCGTGCCGCCTAGGCCTTCTGTATTCCATGTAGCCACAAAGTCGATACCTTGTGTCTCAGTGTCAGCGCCATTTAAGAAAAACTGCCCTGCACCCGCACCTGAACTTAATAACGCAGCATCAAGACTGCTTGATAAGCCTTTACCTAAGCGATTACTAATTACAATACGGTCGTCAATATCGATTGAGTAGTAATCAAGCGTTACATTAATATTATCGCTTACATTATAAACAATACCTAAACTGCGGTTTTGAGATTTCTCTTCTGTTAATTTAGGAATACCTAAACTTTGCGCAAGGGCTGAATCGTTTCTAAAGGTCCCTACTTCTTCAGCCACTAAATTACCATTAGGGCCTACAACAAACTGCGTGCTGATATTGTTAAAGTACAACTGCTGCATTGAAGGTGCTCTAAAGCCTGAGCTTAATGCACCACGAAGTGAAATATCTTCGGTTAGTGACCAGTTCCCCGCGAGTTTAAAGTTAACTGTATCACCAAATCCTTTGTAATTATCGTAACGTAACGCCCCTGAGATAATCACATCTTCAATAACATAAGCTTCAGCGTCTAAATAAAACGAGATCACATCGCGCGACTCATCAACCGACGATGCTGGCGATGAACCACCAAAGCCTTGTGTGCCACCTGATGCATTTTCGCTACCAATACCACCGCTCAGTCCATCATAAATATTAACACCATTGTTGGTATCGTAATCGCGGTATGCGTATTCGCTGCCCTCTAAAATACGGTACTCATCGGTACGTATTTCTGCGCCCATTGCTAACGAGTAGTCATCAAAATTTTGAGTAAAATCAAGATTAATTGTTTGCAGTGATAACTCCATACCATACGCGTAACCTTCACGTGGAATAGTGGCGCGAATATCTGCAGCGCTTAAGCCTTGGTCGTAACGTAAGAAGTTGGCATAAGAGGCATTAATCGTATCGCTAGTGGTGTAATCAATGCTGTTTTCACCATAGGTGTACGATAAGTCTAAGCTTGAGTCGTTATCAAACTGCGTTTTATAACCAAAGTTATATGAAATATCGTCAATCGTAGTGTTTATTTTTGGTAAAAAGCCAGCCGGAACTGTCGCATCACCATCTTGTAATACTGGGTTACCACCGGCATTGGCATTATGACGGAAAAATGCTGCTGATTCGTTATCACGCGTTGAGTAGGTAATAAAACCGTATAGTTCACCCGCTCCTAATTCGTAGCCGGTGTTAACCGTTAAACCAAATTGTTGAGAGTCGGCATCGCCAATTCTAAATGTATCGCGTGGCGCGGTTAGTTCACGCGGGTCGCCTGCCAGTAACGTGCCGTCACTGAGCTCAGTACAACCATAAAATTGACATGAACCATGAAGCCCTGCACGGTTAGTTGGTGCGCGGTCACGATAGTTTATAGTCGTATTTAAATAACCATTGTCACCTAAAGCAAAGCCTTTATTAAAGTCGATGTTAACAGTTTCGCCATCACCTTCTGAGTACTCACCGTAGTTAATAGCGGCTTTACCACCTTCGCTGCCATCTTTGAGCACAATATTTATAACACCGGCAATTGCATCAGAACCATATTGAGCCGCAGCGCCATCACGCAGTACTTCAATACGTTTAATTGCTGAGGCTGGAATAGCGTTCATATCGGTACCCGCCGTACCACGCCCCACCGAAGTATTAATATGAATAATACTGGCTTGGTGACGACGCTTACCATTGATCAATACCAACGTTTGATCTGGCCCTAGGCCACGTAGCGTTGCTGGTCTTAATGCGTCAGTACCATCACTGATAGATGAACTTGAAAAGTTAAAAGAAGGTGCAATAGCTTGAAGCATGCGGCCAACTTCTGTTTGGCCGGTATTTTCGAGTGCTTCTGCACTTAAAATATCAACGGGGACAGGTAAGTCTTCAACTGAGCGCCCTGCCACACGACTACCTACAATAGCAATTTTTTCGATGTTTTGTTCTGCGCTTTGTTCAGCGGCATTTATTCCTTGTGAATTAACTGCAAGTAAAGCAGGTAATACAGCTGCACTAACTCCTGAAAGCTTCATCATGTTGTTATCTTTCCTATTGATTTGTTTGAGTTTAATACTCAGTAAACCATTTTGATCAACAACCGCATCGAGCTGTGTCTCAGCCAGTAATGCTTTTAGTGCATCAAGTTGAGAATAAAATCCATACAACGAATTTGCTTTGTATTGCTTGGCAAGTTCATACGAAAAAACCACAGTTTGTTCTGTTTGCTTAGCAAATTCTATTAAAGCTTTGTCTGCTCGTTGCGCTTTTATATCAAATTGCATCATTTGCCCTTCGGTTTGACTTGCATACACACTGATACTAAAAAACAGCGGTGCAACAAGGCCAAATTGAGTTAAATGGCACGTATGGTTACTGCGCAACTTATATAAACAGTTAGCAAACAAAAATCCTCTATAGTTTTTTATCATTTTTACAATCTTTAAATTACTTTTTACACTCTTATGAGCAACATTGATTAACAATGGTGTGATTTTCATTACGATTACCTATGATTTTTTTTGATATTTTAGGCTAACAACATGCTCGCCTAAACGTTCATGTTCAATCGAAAAATTAGTTTGCAAGCTCTCTAACAGCCCTGCCACATCACCCGCTTTAAAAACACCGGCCACTTTTATAAGGGCTAACTCATCAGATGATAGTTCAAACCGCGTAGCGGTATAACGGCTGACTTCGTTTAAGGCATCAACCAGTTGCTCACCATTAAATATCAACATGCCATTTTGCCAAGCTAAGTCACGCTGTACATCATCAACCGATAACTGTGTGATTGGTTTGGTAACGCTTTGTTCAATAATTACTTTTTCACCGGAAATCACAATATTGGCATTAATTTGACGAATTTCATGATTGTTATTATCAGCTTGTTGATACGCTTTAAAATCATCAGCATTAACAGCAACGCTAGGATCGGTGATCATCACTTTACCCTCAGTAACAACCAGCTCGAGATCTGACGAAGTATTGCGCTGCACATTAAATACAGTGCCGAGAGCGGTAAAGCTTTTATCACCGGCCATCACGCTGAATGGGCGTGATGCATCTTTAGCAACATTAAAACGGCCCTCGCCACGACTTAGTAACAATTGCCTACGGCCTTGGCTATAAGCGACTTCCAATGAGCTATTGGTATTAAGTTGTACAATTGTGCCATCTGGTAAAACATAGGTTGCTTGCTCGCCAACTTTTGTTTTATAAATTTTTGTATAATTTACCTTGGCTAAATTTTTGTTGAAATTGCTATCTATATTTAGCAATAAATAGCTGCACAACATTAATGCAGCAACAATACTTGCTGCCATGCCAAATACATACGCAGGCTTTGTTTTGCTATTAGCCGGTTGTTTATTTGGAAATAATACGCTGAGTTCGTTAAGTACACTCAGGTCATCCCAAAGCTGAGCTAATTCGTACACCGCATTTTGATGAGCAGTACTTTGTAGCATCCACAGTTTAAATTGTTCTTGCTCTTCTTTTGTAAGGCCACGGTCAATAGCACTGATCCATTGCGATGCTTTTTCTAATATTAATTCTTTTGAGGTAAATTGATGGATGTTATTCATTTTGCTGCCCTCATTATGTCCGCACTTTGTTGGCAATGGTCGCTTTCATCGTGTGACTGTTCGCGCATATATAGCATGGTATTTAATAACCCTTTGGCAATGTGTTTTTCTACCGTACTTTGACTTAGCTGCATTTGCTGTGCGATCTCTTTTTGGCTCATTCCATAGACTTTTTTTAAAATAAAGCACTTTCTTACAACAGGACTTAATTGCTCAGTCGCCCGACAAAATAATAAAAAACGCTCTTTAGAGGTGTATTCGTCTTCTAATTGCATTGATTTAAGCAATTTGGGGAGTTCAGTTTCGTGATTTAAAGGGGTACTAAATTTATTATCCCATTTAGCGATATGATTAAGTGCTAGGTGTTTAGCTGTTTTTAACATGTAGCTACGGGTGTATTGAATATCTTGCTTTAATTCAGCTTCATAACTTTTAACAAAGGTTTCTTGAACAATATCATCAACATCGTCAGGCAACACAATTTTAGACACGAAACGCCGCAGTTGCGTGGATATGTCTGAGAATGTACTGGCTAATTTAAGTCCTCGAGCCACGTGGGTAGTCCCTTGTTATTATTATTACCGTAAGATTACGAGTTTTAGGGCTAATTACAAGGAGTTTTGTTAATTATTGGTTATTTATTAGTTGCTAACATACATAGTGCAATGTAAACGTATTACCTTTTAAAACTTTTTTAATCATTATGCCTGTTTGGTAAATATTGAAAGTTAGCGCAATTTTAGTTGATTTGGCTTTTTATAATGAGGGCAAACAGATATTTAGCTTAATTTTATTGGCGTGTTGTGTAGTAATTTAGTAGTCGCAACGCTACTATTAACGGATAGGAGTTACGTATGAATAATCAAAAATTATCAGATTTTGAGCTTTATTTTCAAATTGATGAAAGTAATCGCGTCAATCTGTTTGCCGTAGATGATTCGGCTGTGCCAAAAAGCTTAGCTGAACTTGAGGCTGATATTCCGCCTTTATTTAAACTTGCTAACGAAGTAAGCAGTTTAGAGCAAAGCGCCTTAGGCCCATTGCGTAATTTAGGTGATATTGCCCAAGAACTAACTACTTTTTTACAAGCTCAGTCGCGCAAAATAGATTTGATCATGAGTCATATTTTAGCCTCTGAACAACCAGAAGATAACTCTATCTATTGCGACAGTTACGGCGGTGGCGGCATTAAGTTTACCAGTGAACATTTGTATACATTAGGGCAAAAGTTTCGTACTAAACTTTTTTTACAACACGAGGCCTCTGCGGTGTATTGTTATAGCGAAGTGGTTGCCATTGAAAAACAAGATAATGAGCACTACCAATATACTCTGTTATTTGTATCAATAAGAGACAGCGACCAAGAGCTGGTTGTAAGAGCCAGCTTACATGCGCAAACTCGCCAGCTTAAAAAGCGCCAGCAACTTGAAAAAGCCAAAGAGAGTACAAACGATAAAAGCTAGCGTTTATTTACTTCTCAAATCGCTTTAAAATTGTGAGCCAAACGCTCATTTAGAAGTGACTTAGCAGTAATTGAACTGCTAAACTAGCCCCATCTTTATTTGTATTAAAAATCCATGAACTTTAGACTTTTACCTGAATGGGCCGAGCAAGACGCTGTTATGCTTACATGGCCGCATAAAGACACAGATTGGGCTGATAATTTAGCCCGTGTAGAACCTGTATATATTGAGCTTGCTAAGCATATAACAACGCAGCAAAAGCTTGTTATTGTGGCGCATAATAGCGCCTTAAAAATGCATATTACAGCATTGCTAAATAGCGCTAACATCTCTTTGAATCGTGTTCATTTTGTAGTAACCCCTACCAATGATACGTGGGCGCGCGATCATGGCCCGCTTACTTGTAGTGCTATTGACTCACCTGAGCAATTAAAAGTATATGATTTTACTTTCAATGGTTGGGGCAATAAATTTGAAAGCGCATTAGATAATCAAATTAATCGTACTTTGGTAAAAGAGTTAAGTAGCAAAAAAAACCACTATCAAGCGCTCGATATGGTACTTGAAGGTGGCGGTATTGAAATAAACGAGCATGGTGTGTTGCTAACAACCAGCGAATGTTTGCTTAATAAAAACCGTAACCCAAATTTAAACCCAAGTGACATAGAAGCGCTTTTAAAAGCGCACTTGGGCGCAACAGACTTTTTATGGGTTGATCATGGCTATTTAGCAGGTGACGACACCGACAGCCACATTGATACCTTAGTGCGTTTTGCACCAAATAATACCCTTGTGTATGTGCAATGTGACGATAAAAACGATGAGCACTTCAGCGCGCTTAATACCATGCAAAAGCAACTACAAAGCTTTAAAACTGCCGATCGCACCCCATATAAGCTAATTGAGTTGCCATGGCCAAAAGCCGTGTACGATGATGAAAACACGCGCTTACCCGCCACCTATGCAAATTACTTAATTATTAACAATGCGGTATTAGTGCCTACTTATAACGATGTAAACGACCAACGCGCGTTAGCACAGGTTCAAAAAGCATACCCAGATCACACAATTATTGGGGTAAATTGTTTACCTATTATTGAGCAATTTGGCAGTCTTCACTGCATTACAATGCAATTACCTCGTGGATTTTTAGCTGGAGCAGCACAATGACAAGCCCTGCAAATTTATCAGTTGCCTTAGTGCAACAAAGCAACAGTGACAACGCTGAACACAATATTGAAAAATCAATTACAGGCATTCGCGATGCAGCCAGTCAAGGTGCACAACTTGTTGTGCTACAAGAGTTACACCGTAGTTTATACTTTTGCCAAACCGAAGATGTCGACGTCTTTGATTTAGCCGAAACAATACCTGGGCCGAGTAGTAACACGTTAGGTGAACTTGCTAAAGAGCTTGGTATCGTGATTGTCGCGTCTTTATTTGAAAAGCGCGCTACAGGCCTTTATCACAATACCGCAGTGGTGCTCGAAAAAGACGGCAGTATTGCCGGTAAATACCGTAAAATGCATATACCGGATGACCCTGGCTTTTATGAAAAGTTTTACTTTACTCCTGGCGACTTAGGCTTTGAGCCTATTCAAACCTCAGTGGGCAAACTTGGCGTACTGGTGTGTTGGGATCAGTGGTTTCCTGAAGCGGCGCGTTTAATGGCGATGGCAGGTGCCGAGCTTTTAATTTATCCAACTGCGATAGGCTGGGATCCACGCGATGATAAAGACGAGCAAACCCGTCAAAAAGATGCTTGGGTTATTAGCCAACGAGCCCATGCGGTAGCCAATGGCGTTCCAGTGATTAGCTGTAATCGTGTTGGTCTTGAGCGCGACCCGAGTGGACAAAGTGACGGCATTCTATTTTGGGGTAACTCGTTTATTGCAGGTCCCCAAGGCGAAATATTGGCAGAGGCTGATAACCAAAGTGAACAAATATTAATGGTTGAACTTGATCAAAAACGCAGCGAGAACGTAAGACGTATCTGGCCGTATTTACGCGACCGCAGAATTGATCATTATCAAGATTTAACAAAAATCTATCGCGACTAAATAATAGTATGGCTCTTAGCAGCTAAGAGCCTAATTTAATGGAGTAATTAATGGCGTTTGAGCAATGGGCAGCCTTGCCTTGGGTAAAATCTCAAAAAGATAAAATTCAATGGGGCGAGCTTTTAGGCAGTGGCTTAAGCATTGCCATTGCACAAGGTGTAAAACAACAAGATAACTTAGTGTTAATAGTTACGCCAGATACACCAAGTGCTTTGCGCCTTGAAACCGAATTAGAGTATTTGCTTCCTGATAATCCGGTAATGATATTTCCGGATTGGGAGACATTGCCTTATGATCATTTCTCTCCCCATCAAGATATTATTTCAGCGCGCTTAGCAACGCTTAATACCCTGAAAAACGAGCAACAAAGCGTGCTCATTATGCCTGTATCAACGCTGATGCTGCGCACGGCCCCAGCTTCGTTTATATACGGTTCAACGCTTAATTTTAAAGTGGGCGATAGATTAGACACCCACGCTTTGCGTGAAAACTTAGAGCAAGCGGGTTACATGCACGTGCAACAAGTTATGGAGCATGGCGAATATGCAATACGTGGCTCTATTGTTGATTTATACCCGATGGGCAGTAAACACCCATTTAGGCTCGATTTTTTTGATGACGAGCTTGATACCATTCGCTTATTTGATGTGGAAACACAACGCTCAGATGAAAAAGTAGAAAAAATTGAGTTACTTCCTGCCCATGAATTCCCCACTAACGACACGGATATTGAACGCTTTAGAATAAACTATCGTGAAAAGTTTGGCGCAAGCGCAGAGCAAGACTCTGTTTATATGCAAGTTAGTAAAGGTAATTGGCCTGGAGGTATTGAATACTACATGCCATTATTTTTTGATGGCTTGGCGACTATTTTTGACTATTTGCCTGAATCAACGACCGTAATGCAATTAGGCGATTTAGAACATGCGGCGGATAACTTTTGGCACGACGTTAATGTACGCTATGAAAACCGCCGTGTGGACCCCTTGCGCCCACTTTTACCGCCGGATGAATTGTACCAGCCTATCAATGAGCTATTTTCAAACTTAGGTAATTATGGCCGTATTCGTTTATCACAAGCAAAATTAGGTACTAAAGCCGGAAATAAAAACCTTGCCGTTAATGAATTACCCAATGTCCGCATTGATCATAAACAACATGAACCTTACAACGCATTCATTAGCTATGTGGCAGAGCAAAAAAAGAAAAAAGGCCGAGTTGTCATTAGTGTTGAGTCGGATGGTCGACGTGAATCCTTACTGAGTATATTAAAACCCAGCGGCTTAAAATTTAAAGAATTTGATACTTTTGAGCAATTTACCAACAGCAGTAGTGACGTTGGTTTAATTGTAAGCCCACTTGAACAAAGTGTCGTGCTTAGCACAAAACCTAGCCTGAGCATTATTACTGAGCAAGAATTGCTTGGAATTAAAGTATCACAACGCAGACGCCGTAAGCACAAGTATGAAGCAAGCCAAGATGCGCTAATTCGTAACTTAGCAGAGTTAAAAGAAGGCCAACCGGTTGTGCACCTTGACCATGGTGTTGGCCGTTATCAAGGACTGCAAACAATTGATGCTGCCGGTGTGGTTACTGAATTTGTAACCATTATTTATGCCGGTGAAGCAAAGCTCTATGTGCCGGTATCAGCGCTTCATATGCTTAGCCGTTACTCTGGCGGTGAAGAAGCCAGTGCCCCACTGCATAAGCTCGGCTCTGATGCGTGGGATAAGGCAAAAAAACGCGCCGCTGAAAAAGTACGCGATGTCGCTGCTGAATTGCTCGATATCTACGCTCAGCGCCAAGCAAAGCCGGGTAATAAATTTACGCTGGATGGCCAAGCTTATCGTCAATTTAGTGATAGCTTCCCGTTTGAAGAAACGGATGATCAACGTAACGCTATTGAAGCTGTACTGGGTGATATGCAATCAAAACAAGCCATGGATCGCTTAGTCTGTGGTGATGTAGGCTTTGGTAAAACCGAAGTAGCAATGCGTGCAGCGTTTGTTGCGGTTAACGATAATAAGCAAGTGGCTATTTTAGTCCCTACCACCCTACTTGCCCAACAACACTACGATAACTTTAAAGACCGCTTTGCTGATTTTCCAATTGAAGTGGGTGTATTGTCTCGGTTTAACTCAACTAAAGAGCAAAAAGAAACCCTTGAAAAAATGAGTAATGGCAAGCTTGACGTGGTTATTGGCACGCACAAACTAATTCAACAAGACATCAACTTTAAAGATTTAGGCCTGTTAATTGTTGATGAAGAACACCGATTTGGGGTGCGCCAAAAAGAAAAAATTAAAGCCCTGAGAGCTGATGTTGACATACTCACCCTGACCGCTACGCCTATCCCCCGTACTTTAAATATGGCCATGAGTGGTATGCGCGATTTATCTATTATTGCTACCCCACCGGCTAAACGCTTAGCCGTTAAAACTTTTGTGCGCCAACGCGACGAAGAGCTTATTCGCGAAGCGGTACTGCGTGAAATTAAACGCGGCGGCCAGGTGTACTTTTTACACAACAATGTAGAAACCATTGAGCGTGTTGCTCAAGAAATTAGCGAATGGGTGCCTGAGGCAACAGTTACCTCAGCCCACGGGCAAATGCGAGAGCAAGAGCTTGAGCAGATCATGACCGATTTTTATCACCAAAAATACAATGTACTGGTATGTACTACGATTATTGAAACCGGCATTGATGTACCCACAGCAAATACCATTATTATGGACAGAGCCGATAAACTCGGTCTTGCTCAGCTGCATCAATTACGCGGACGTGTTGGTAGAAGTCATCACCAAGCCTATGCTTATTTACTCACAGGTAACCCTAAAGCGCTCTCTAAAGATGCGAAAAAGCGTTTAGATGCCATTGCCTCATTAGAAGATTTAGGCGCAGGCTTTGCCTTAGCAACCCACGATTTAGAAATTCGTGGTGCCGGTGAGCTATTAGGAGACGATCAATCTGGACAAATGCAAACCATTGGCTTTAATTTATACATGGAAATGCTTGAACAGGCTGTTAACGCGCTTAAAAATGGTCAAGAGCCAACCCTTGAAAATCTATTACAAAAACAAACCGAAGTTGATTTAAAGCTACCTGCCTTGTTACCTGATGATTATATTCATGATGTTAACGCGCGTTTAGGTATGTACAAGCGTGTAGCAAGTTGTGCTAACCTTGCTGATATTGATGAACTGCAAGTAGAATTGATAGACCGCTTTGGTTTATTACCTGATGCAGCTAAAAACCTATTTAGTTTACAACAACTAAAAATGCAGGCGAGCAATTTGGGCATAACCAAAATAGAAGCTAACCCGAAAGGAGGCTACTTTGAGTTTAGTCAAAATACCAAGGTTAATCCTAGCTTCATTATTGGTTTGATACAAAGTGCGCCACACATTTATAAAATGGATGGCGCAAATAAATTACGCTTTGCCATTAGCGAGGCGAATGCCCGTGAACGCTTAAAAATGATCACTGCTATGATTGCAGATTTCGAAAAAAAGGTTAGCCATTAATGTTGCTGAAAAAATCGCTGGTTATTTTATGCTGCTTATTTAGCAGTACTGCATTTGCAGAGCGCTGGTTTGAAGTAGAGGTGTTAATATTTAAACAGCACCCTGCTCCTTACTTACAAGAAGACTTTAGCTTAAAGCATGACGCCATTGAAGATAAAAACACCTTAGATTTATTGGCCTCTGCTTATAAAAACCAAGCAATGGACGCGTGTATAAACGGTGACCCACGCTTTCAAACACGTACATTTGCTGACACTTTGGTTAATTCAAACCCACAGTCTGCAGCGTGTAATGACAGCATTGATTATGTAAAAAGTTACGATGTGCTGCCAGTAACCCCTCAAGCACCAGTACAAGATACGATGGAGCAAACTTACCTGCTCGCTCCTGAACAACTGCAGTTTGAACAACAACGCCAAGCTTTAGACCGCAAAGGACTCACCCCTATATTACATACCGGCTGGCGGTTTGAAGGCGCAAGTAAATCACGCTCCCCTAGTATGCACTTATTTGCAGGCAACCAATTAAAAAACAATATGAACACCGGTTTTAGTTACGCCAATTCCGACTTTATTAGCTTACTTGATACTCTTGAGCCATTGTTTAATGAAGCACAGTCTCCGACCATGAAATGGGAGTTAGATGGCTTATTGAAAATACATTTACGCCATTATTTATACATTAATGCGGATTTCGATATTAGTGAAAAGCAAGATAATGGTGAGCTAGAATCAGCCCGTTTTTCACAATTTAGACGCGTTTTCAGCGAAGATATTCATTACTTTGATCATCCTCGTATGGGTATGATTGTACAAATTCGAAAATTTAACCATTAACAGTAGGAAAATAATTATGAAGAAGCTCCTAATAATTGCTGCAGCACTGAGTCTTGCTGCTTGTTCAAAAGTAAGCATGGAAAATTACGAAAAAATTAAAATTGGTATGGACAAAACAGAAGTTGAAGCACTTTTAGGCAGTGCTGATAACTGTGTAGAAAAAACATTACATACTAGCTGTACTTGGGGTGATGACGCTAAAAACATCGAAATTACCCTGGTATCAGACAAAGTAACGCTTTACAGCAAAAAAGGGCTAACGGATAAATAAGGACAACAAAGGAATAACGTATGTTATTCCTCTTTTTTTGCATCGCTGGTGTAAATAAGCTCTATGTTGACTATTTTACTGCGGTTTAAAGTGATTTTGTAACGCTGATAGAGCGTTTTATCCGGTTCGGTTAGAACCAATACCATGTTTAACTGATAGCGCCTTTCTACTCCCTGTTTAGAAATTTTATTGTTTTCTAAATGATAAAGCTTCCCTTCCCCTTTTTTTAAATAACGTGCAAACGGCGCGAGATTAAATTGCAGCGTTTGCTGCAAGCTATCGTAGCCTGGCAAGAATTCTTTAGCACTTACCCGGGTTTCACTAGCAAAATGCAGCCATTGCGCCGCCTGTTTGTTTTGCTGACGACGCTTAGAAAAAATTTTCCTCACTTCTTTGGGGATTTTTTTAAACCGGGTGTACTCTAACCAAATAAACTGACTCGCCACTTTATCTTTTGTGATACTGTTTTTAAAAATAAAGCGCCATTTTGGCCGCCCTCGCACAATAGCACGCCAAATAATACGGGTAATATCTTCTTTAAATATTTCTCTTAGCCCGTAAATAACCCCTAAAATTAGAATTAATGAAGCGGTTATTTCAGTAAAGGTAGAACGCGCATTGAGTATTACCACCATCACAAAAGCCATTATAACAGCCGTTACAGAGCCTTTTACCAACCGCTTTAAATAGCTATTAAGATAGCGTGTTTGGCGCTGTAAAATCACTCCATGCTCTATTAAACGCTGGAGTAAACGCATCTTATTAGTAATTCTGTTGGCGTCTTTAAGCGTTGAGTCAGAATTATATTGCTGCTCTGCTCGATACTCACTCTCTGACTTACAAAAGTTTAATAAGTCATTTCGTTCTTTAGCGTGATCGCTACTACGCGGGCCTTCATCAAGTAGCTTTAAAAAAGTTTGTTCAATTTGCCAGCTTAGGTAGTTATCAGCATTAGTATAAAACGGGATCAGCTTTTCGTTATCTGGGGTGTAACGTCTGAGTTTTCTAAGTAGGCTTTGGCTTTGTTCACAGAGCTTCATGGCTCGTTGATAAAACTCATCGCTTTCTTGAATTTTTAACGCATCTTTAATATCGGCATCAATTGCCAGACGCACTTGATAACAATATAGATTTAAATTTTGTCGGTAATCTTGCTGCTCACCTTTGTTTTTACTCACAAAGCGGCTTCGTACCAATGGAAGATGAATGTTATTCGCGTTATAGGCTACAAAAGATTTAAATTGGTTATTAAAGTAAGACTCTTCGCTGAGTGTTTGCGCGTTAATACCCATTTCATTTGGGATAGAAAAATAAAGATCGAGACGCTGCTCTGCACGCGGTGATAGTTGCGGTTCAATAACAAACGATAAATTTTCGTCTTGCTTTAACAATGATGCCTCCTTCGGTTATCTACCTGAGTTTACGTGCCTCTTTAATTTTGTTCAACAAAAAAGGCCTAGTAAAAACTAGGCCTTTTAGTAGTTCTAATTAGTTAAGATTAGAATTTAACGTTTACACCTGCGAAGAAACGACGACCTAGTACATCGTATGTGTACGGGTCAGTATTTGAATCGTTATTACCTGTGTAGTAAGGAGGTTGCTTATCAAACAAGTTGTTTACACCTGCAGATAAAGTTACTGTGTCATTCACTAAGTAATTACCGCTGATATCATGGTAAACTACTGTTGGAGTGCTTGGTGCATAACAAGAATCTTCTTTTCCGATACATGCGAAGCTATCCATACCAGCTATGTAACGAGCTTGGTATTGTGCATCCCAGTTATCGCCTGCAACACTTACAGTTAAGTTAGATTTAAAGTCAGCATATCCACCCGTTCCTGATGTAATAATGCCTGCATAGTCAACTGGGTCACCAGTAACTTCTACAACATATTCATCTAAGTAAGTTGTGTCTAAGCTTGCTTTCCAGTTCAGGCCAGCAGCTTCAAAACTGTATGCAAGATTTAAATCAACCCCAGATGTTTTTTCAGAACCAACGTTTTGTAATTGATTATTGAATTTAACACGCCCAGTTGAATCAATTGAAATATTAGCTGATTGACAAATTGCAGTGCTAGCATTTGCATCATTATTTAAACACTGATCGACTATATACTGACTATCAACTTTAGTGATTGCATTTTCAATGTCGATTTCATAATAATCAAGCGTCATTGAGAAGCCGTCAAGCCATTGTGGCTCGTATACGACACCAGCAGTTAAAGTATCTGCTTCTTCAGGAGTAAGTGAATCATTACCACCCACAGTTACTTCTGCTTGGTCTTGAGCACCTGGATAATCAATTTGGTCAAACGATGGTGAATTGCCAGAGTACAACTCAGAAACCGTTGGCGCACGGAATGCTGTTGAAACGACGCTACGTAGCATTAGTTCATCATTTACTTTCCAAGTAAGACCTAGTTTCCAAGTTTCATCTGAACCAAATGTGCTGTAATCAAATGCACGAATAGCTGCACTTAATTCAACATTTTGTGCAAGAGGAGCATCTGCTAGTAGAGGTATAGCAAATTCAACATAAGCTTCGTTTACGTCAAAACCGCCGGCTGTTGGCTCAACCATAGGGTCGTTTGCAAGGCCTTGTGCAGTTAAAGAGTCAGGTGTAAACCATGCTTTTTCTTGACGACGCTCTATGCCTGCAGCAAATGCAGAGTAACCTGCTGGTAATTCGAATAACTCACCCGATACAGATGCTGAAAGAATAAACAGCTGGCTTCCGCCGTTATTAACTTCAGTGTACACATTTTTGCGGAAATCTTCAGAAACCCAAGCTGATTGATCAAGTGGGTTAAATTTACCTTCAAGGATTTGATCTTGAATAGCACCCATATTGTGTAAGTTGCTTAGCTTGTCAACAGAGTCATTACGGCCGAAGTTCGCCGACACATCCCAAGAATAATCACCTATAAAACCTTCTGCACCCACTACTGCACGAACAGTATCAACAGATTGTTCAAAGTAACGCGCGCCGGTGTCAGACATACGACGACCGTAAGAAATATCATCATCGTAAGCGTAATTCAGAGTGTCAGTGATATATTCACCGTCTGCATCACGATCTGCAATACCATCACCATTACGGTCAACTTTTCCTACATAGGTCTGACCAAGCAAAGAATTTCCCATGCTTTCTTTGTATTTGAAGTCAAACCATACAGGCTGTGCAGCCATTTGCTGTTCAGACCAGCGTTTTGTATATGTAAATTCAGCAAATAAGCTTGTATCATCAGAAAGTTCATATGAAGCGATACCTGTTAAGTTCAAACGCTCCATTGGTGTATATAAATAGCTATCTGGTGCAAAGTTATAAAGATCTGAATCAGTATACGGATGAAGTCCGCCAAGCCCACTTAGGCCGTCATCGTTAGGTGCTAAGCTTGATGTAACAGGATTGCCGTCTTTATCAACTCTTGAACCTTCTTTATTGACATCACCAATTTCACCACCTTGCCAAATATGGCCACCTGGACTGTATGGAGAACCTCCATTACAGTTTAGACCGTTAACACCTTCAGCAATTGGACAATCTGAAAAGCTACGATCTGACTGTTTCGCTTTACCACGATCAGTGTATTGCATGCCGATAACAATGTTACCTTTATCGAATGAGCTACCAACAGTGAAATCAATTGAGTTCTCTGTTGCGTCACCTTCACCAGTAATTGCTGAATTAACATTCATGTCTAGGCCTTCAAAATTATCTTTTAGGATAATATTTACTACGCCAGCAACTGCATCAGTACCATAAACTGCAGAAGCACCATCTTTTAGTACTTCCACTGATTTGATCATAGAAACAGGAATTGTATTTAAGTCAACAGTTGATGCTGCACCAGTACCCGATGCAATCATGCGACGACCGTTTACAAGTACTAAAGTGCGACTTGAACCAAGGCCGCGAAGGTCTATACGTGCATTACCACCAGAACCATTATTAACGCCTGGGTTTGTCATTGCACCGCCTGTAGCGGTCATTTTCTGTAATACGCTATCAATACTTGTAGCGCCCATCGCTTTGATGTCGTCTGCACCGATAAGTGTAACAGGGCTTGCGTTTTCCATATCTGAACGCTTGATACGAGAACCCGTTACTTGAATTTTTTCAATTGACTTTGCTGCTTCGTCTGCAGCTAAAACCTGAACACTTGAGAACATTGGGATCGCTGCAATTACAGCTAAACCAAGAGTTGATTTTTTCATGGATGAACCCTACTTGTTGAAAATTTACCTAAATTGGTAATGCTCACTTTTATGAGAATTTTGAGTGAGCGGGAGCAACTTAGGCGCCTTTAACTGAATGAAAACTTAACGAACGATCACCATGCAATCAATGAAAATTAAGACGTCCCACGAAAGGAACAAAGGTTACAGTATGTTTCATTGTTAATTAATAAAAACAGTTAAAAATCATAAACTAAAGACCAAGCAATCACATAAAAAACACAGCTGAAATCAAATAAGTAGAGTTTGTAATCAAATGTAATTATTACAATAATGTGCCCTAAACAGGAAAATTAACATGTTAATCACAGCTCGTTATTAAAACGGTAAAACTAGGTGTTAATTACTAACCATATTTATGCAAGTAGATTGTTTATTTAGTCTGAATTTTTTTGTTATAAGTTTTAATCATGCAAATTTTATGTGTATTGAAGGTTTAAGACGGGCTGCCAATTAAACTAAAAACGGCTATCAAAGTGGATCCATTAGATAAATCTACATATTAATGACATGGGTGCTTTATTGCACGTATGAGCACAATTGAATAAGTAAGCCAAGCAGAGCTTAAGTTATAAACTTGGAAGGTAAATGGATATGTAAAAGCTATATTAAGAATGGTTATTTTATCAGATAGACTTTAATTGCAGATAACTATTAAATGTGAGGCATTTGGCTTTGCCGCTATAATTTTACGGGAATGGCGCAGTTAAAACCCACGCCTGAGTAGAAAGCCTTTAATAGGTAACGTTAAAAAAATATTCAACATTTTCACTTATGCCAGTGTTTGTATCGACAGTAGTAAGAATCAGCTTCCACACCATGTTCTTTTCTGAGCAAATCCCTACCATAGTATTAGCTACCCAAACGCTGCCCTGATTTTTAAATTGTACGGGAATGTAACCCATATACATGCTAACGCCTTCTAATTTAGCTGCAGTTATTGTTACACCAGTCGGAAACTGAGTGTAAATTGAAAACGGTGTCTCTGGTGATAGGGTTTCTTCGCTTAGCCAAACTTTAACTTGATTTGGAAAAATACACGGGTTGTTATTTTTACACTCTGTTTGTGATTGATTTACTTTTGGTGTTGGTGTTGATCCAGAAAAGTCACAACCTAGTAAGAATAGTAGAAAAGAAAGTAAACATACTCTATATATATACATGCAGGTTCTCAAAGTATCTAATGTATTAGTCCAACATTTGGACACGTTGGTTGATTATCGGCTTTAATGGGCAAGTAAGGTACAAATCACCTCAAAAAATAGACAGCAAGTTAATAAAGTTTGATTGATGTCATATTATTACGCAATTGACCTATCTTTTTAAGGCCAAAAAATTTATCATTTCAACCGCAAAAAAAACAAGTATTTCTTGAGATTATTATCTTTAACAACCACATATTGTGGGTTTTAGATAGTATACTTTGGAATAATAGTAGGTCCTACTTTTACAAGTAGGTAATTCATTTCTAAACGCATTTATTGCAGCGGAAGCCAGAAAATGAGCCAAACAGTAGCATCACAAACTGAGTACAATTATAAAGTTGTACGCCAATTCGCTATTATGACAGTGATTTGGGGCATCGTTGGCATGGGTATTGGGGTTCTGATAGCTGCCCAATTAGCTTGGCCAGCTCTTAACTTTGACACACCATGGTTAACTTACTCTCGACTTCGTCCGTTACACACGAACGCAGTAATTTTCGCATTTGGTACAAGTGCACTTTTTGCGACGTCTTATTACGTCGTACAACGTACATGTCAAACGCGCCTTCTTTCAGACAAATTAGCCGCCTTTACCTTTTGGGGTTGGCAGTTAGTTATTGTTCTAGCAGCAATTACTCTACCTATGGGTATTTCAAGTTCTAAAGAGTATGCAGAACTTGAGTGGCCAATCGATATCTTAATTGCTGTTGTTTGGGTAACTTACGCTATTGTATTTATGGGCACTATTGCAAAACGCAAAGTAGCGCATATTTATGTAGCTAACTGGTTCTATGCTGGTTTCATTATTACTGTTGCAGTACTTCATATTGTTAACAGCATGGCTGTTCCTGTCTCACTAACTAAATCATACTCAATTTACGCCGGTGCGGTTGATGCAATGGTTCAGTGGTGGTATGGCCACAACGCAGTAGGTTTCCTTCTTACTGCTGGCTTCTTAGGTATGATGTATTACTTTGTACCAAAGCAAGCGGGTCGCCCTGTTTATTCATACCGTTTGTCGGTTGTTCACTTTTGGGCTCTTATCTCGCTTTACATTTGGGCAGGTCCTCACCACCTTCACTACACTGCGCTTCCTGATTGGACGCAAAGCTTAGGTATGGTGATGTCTATTATCTTATTCGTGCCTTCTTGGGGGGGTATGATCAACGGTATTATGACGCTCTCAGGTGCATGGCATAAGCTACGTACTGACCCAGTTTTACGTTTCTTAGTGGTTTCATTGTCTTTCTATGGTATGTCGACGTTTGAAGGCCCAATGATGGCAATTAAATCTGTAAATGCGTTATCGCACTACACAGATTGGACTGTAGGTCACGTACACTCAGGCGCATTAGGTTGGGTTGCAATGATTTCTATCGGTGCTATCTACCACCTTATTCCGGCGTTATTCTCACAAGGTCGTATGTACAGCATTAAATTAATCAATACACACTTCTGGTTACACACAGTGGGTGTTGTTTTATACATTGTTGCAATGTGGATTTCAGGTGTAATGCAAGGTCTAATGTGGCGTGCAGTTAACTCTGACGGTACATTAATGTACAGCTTTGTTCAGTCGTTAGAAGCCTCTCATCCTTTCTACGTTATGCGTTTCTTAGGTGGTGTTTTCATCGTCGCAGGTATGCTGATTATGGCTTATAACGTTTATCGTACAGTTTCAGCGAAAAATAATTCGCTAGAACTTGATGAACAAGCGCAGTTAGCATAACGGAGTCAGATAATGAGCAATAAAAATTCGCAAAATAAACACGAAATAATCGAGAAAAACATCGGCCTTATGGCCATCTTGACTGTTTTTGCAATCAGCTTTGGTGCACTCGTGGAAATTACGCCGCTAATGTTCCAAGACGATACAACCAAGCCAGTGGATGGGTTACGCCCGTTAAATGCACTAGAGTTTGAAGGTCGCGACATTTATGTACGTGAAGGTTGTGCTAACTGTCATTCTCAAATGATCCGTCCATTTCGTGATGAAGTTGAGCGTTACGGTCACTACTCTGTAGCAGGCGAGTCAGTATGGGATCACCCTTTCCTTTGGGGTTCTAAACGTACTGGCCCTGACTTAGCACGAGTAGGTAAACGTTACTCAGATGATTGGCATTATGCGCACTTAATGGATCCACGTGCCGTGGTTCCTGAGTCTAATATGCCAAGTTTCCCTTGGTTAGCAGAGAACACGCTTGATACAAGTCTGACTCTGAAAAAACTACAAATTTTCCGTGACACGTTTGCTATCAATCCAGAAAACCCAAAACACCCGGGTCTAGGTTATGGCAGTGACGAGGAATTAATCGCTGACATTGCTAAAGTTGACGCAATGAATGACGGTAAAGGTGCAACAGAAATGCAAGCCCTTATCGCTTATTTGCAACAACTTGGCACACATTTGAAGTAGATTATTATGGACTACGGGACATACAGAGGCATTTTGACTCTGGTAATTTTAGTATTATTTATTGTGATTGTTGGATGGGCATATAGCAAGCGTAGTAAAAGTCGTTTTAAAGACGCTGCTAATGTCATATTTGAAGATGAAAAAAAACACAACAATACACTCTCTAACGAGGAAAAGGGGTCTGAGAAATGACTAGCTTTTGGAGTATATGGGTTATTGTATTAACCCTTGCATGCTTAATCATTATCTTTGGTCTACTAGTTTGGAACTTAAAAAACTATGTAGGCGTAAAAGAAGGTGAAAGCTGTGGACATGAGTTTGACGGCATTGAAGAATTAAACAATCCACTACCAAAATGGTGGACTTACATGTTCTTCGCAACGTTTGTGTGGTCTGTATATTACTTAGCAGCCTACCCAGGTTTAGGTAATTGGGAAGGTTTAGCAAAATGGACAAGCTCAAACCAAGGTATTACCTCTTTAACTGAATCGAAAGAAGCAGTCATTGATGCTAAAGAAGATGGCCGCTTTGTAAAGCTAGATGCTGAATACCGCGCTGCTGAAGAACGTTTTGGTCCTATTTTTAATGAATTGGCTCAAATACCTGTTCTAGATTTAGTAGAGTCTAAATTTGCTGGTGATGCAGCACAGCAAGTTGCGCTAGAAAACGGCACTAAACATGAGCAAACTCAAGGTCAACTCGCAGTTGAAATTGGTCAACGTTTGTTCTCACAAAACTGTGCACAATGTCATGGCTCTGATGCTCGTGGTGGTACTGGCTTCCCTAACCTCACTGACAACGATTGGTTGTACGGTGGCTCTCCTGACAAGATCAGAGAAACATTACTTTTAGGTCGTGTTGCAGCAATGCCACCTTGGGGTGATGCATTAGGTGAGCAAGGCGTTAAAGAAATGACGGCTTACGTACTTAGCCTATCTGGTCGTACTGTAAACCAAAAAGATGCCGATGCAGGTAAAGCGAAATTCGCGATGTGTGCAGCATGTCATGGTGCAGATGGTAAAGGTTCAGTTGCCCATAACCTACCGTTTGGTGCACCAAACTTAACTGATAACATTTGGTTATACGGTGGCTCTCAACGCGCTGTTGAAGAAACACTTAACCATGGCCGTGCTGGTGTAATGCCTGCATGGAAAGAGATTTTAGGCGAAGATAAAATTCACCTATTAACTGCTTACGTTTACAGCTTATCGCAAGATAAATAACGATAAAGTTAACAAAACGTTTCAGTTTTAATCTTTTTATTTCAGTAGATTAATTCAGATCAAAAAAGCCTCCACTCGGAGGCTTTTTTTTAGTCTTTTCATTCTATTTATTATAATATAGCCGCACATTAATCAATTTTAGAGCGACTATGCAACCGACTCCGTGGTATAAAAATTTTTGGCCTTGGTTTTTAATCTTCTTTCCTTTAGCTGCAATTATTGGCTGCATTAGTTTATTTATTACAGCCATTGGTAACGGCCCAGATATGGTTGTGGATGATTACTATAAAAAAGGCAAAGCAATCAACTTAGAACTCGTTAAGTTTGATAAAGCAAAAGCGTTGTATTTACATGGCGACCTAAATGTATCAGATGAGCGTGTCAGCTTTAAATTTACCAAAGGCGATACCAGTAATATACACGCATTAAGATTGTCGTTTTTTCACCGTACCATAAAAGCGCACGATTTTGAGGCCACTCTCACCCCAAATGCTAATCAAGAGTTCACTGCATTATTAGAAAGCTATATACCAGGCGCATATTCGGTGTTTATTGAACCCGTTGATAACAGTTGGAAAATGAAAGAAAACGTTAGTTTACCAACCACCGCCACCGTTTTAGTGACTCCTAACTATAAGTAGTATTTAGTATGTCTAAAAATTGCTTTCATTGTCTTGAAAGTGTGCCTGCTGGATTTAGCGCACATGTTGTTATAGACAATACCGCTGAGCCAATGTGTTGCATTGGCTGCCAAGCTGTTGCACAAAATATCATTGACCAAGGGATGACCGACTACTACAAATATCGCACTGTTAGTGCCGGTAAAGTAGAGCAACTCGTCCCTGAACAACTCGCTTTTATTAAAAGCTATGACAATGAAGATATTCAAGATGAGTTTATCAGTACGCATAACGACAACTCTGAGGTGCTTCTCAGTGTTGAGGGCATTACCTGCGCCGCCTGTGCCTGGCTTATTGAAAAGCAATTACTTAACCTTAAATCGGTAAAGCGCGTTGATGTAAACACCTCAACTAATCGCGCTATGATCCAATGGGATAAAAGCGCAACCCCTTTAAGTGAGCTAATCACCTCACTGGCTGAAATAGGTTACAAAGCCTATCCATTCCAATTAGATGTAGAAGCCCAGCAAAAACAACAAACAGCTAAAGCCTATATTCGCCGCCTCGGCGTGGCAGGCTTAATGACCATGCAAGTGATGATGTTTGCCTTTGCTATGTACTTTGGCATGTTTTCTGGAATGGATAGCAACTTTGAACAGTACTTTAGATGGATCAGCTTGATCCTTGCAACGCCCGTTATTTTATACAGCGCCCTGCCCTTTTTAAGTAATGCAATTAACGGCTTAAAAGCAAAACAACTGAATATGGATTTACCGGTATCATTGGCGATTTTTGGTGCCTATGGCGCAAGCTGTTACGCCACCGTAATGGAAGTCGGTGAAGTTTACTTTGAATCTATTTGTATGTTTACCTTTTTACTCTTATTAGGTAAATACTTAGAATTTAGAGCGCGCTTAAAGGCTAGTGAATTTACAGCCAACTTACAAAAGCTACTGCCACTGACTGCCCGTACACTCGATGAAAACGGCAAAGAGCACATAATTGCCGCTAAAAAGCTCAAGCTTAACGATATCGTTTTAATAAAAGCAGGCGAAACTATCCCTGCCGATGGCATCTTAGTCAAAGGCAGCACCAGTGTTGATGAGTCTATGATGACTGGTGAACATCAGCCAGTACGAAAGTATATTGATCATAACGTGTATGCGGGCACGGTTAATCATGATGGTATTATTGAAATAAAAATCAATAAGCTGGGCCAAAATACCCTGCTTAATCAAATTATTCGCCTGCAACATAATGCCCTAACAAAACGCCCACGGTTAGTAGAAATTACCGACAAAGTAGCGCAGTGGTTTGTTGCCGTATTACTGGTATTTGCCTCTCTAACCGCCATTGGTTGGTACCAGGTAGACCCTGATGTTGCTTTTTGGATCACTATATCGGTGTTAGTGGCCACCTGCCCGTGCGCATTAAGTTTAGCTATTCCAACCGCGTTAACGTGTGCTGTGGCTACCTTAACTCGTAAAGGTATATTAATTAAGCAAGCACATGTGCTCGAAACACTCTCAAAACTTACTTTAGTTGCTTTTGATAAAACCGGTACGCTTACGCAAGGTAAATTTAGCCTCGACGTTGTTGACATACTTGATGGTAAATACAGCAAAGAGCAAATTCTTGATATTGCAGCACAGCTTGAGAGCTATTCGGAGCACCCTATTGCTAGTGCCTTTAAAGAGTTTAAAGGTCAGCGTAAATTTGACGATGTACAGCTCCATCCAGGGGTTGGGATCAGCGCTCAATACGATAATACGCACTACGCCATTGGTAAAAGTGGCTGGTTTGATACCAAAAAAACCAATGCGCAAGCTACCCTTTACATAAACAAGCAACCCGTTGCACGCTTTTACTTTGTTGATAAAGTAAAAATAGATGCCGATAAACTCATTAACTCGTTAAAGGCTGCCAATCTAAGTTGTCATATGCTAACAGGTGACGCCTCAGATGCCGGTGCCAAGGTGGCAAAAAAATTAAAGCTTGATTCAGTACAAGCCAGTTGTAGTCCAAAAGATAAACAAGACGCCGTTGATCATTGGTCAACTCAAGGTGAAGTTGTTGCTATGGTTGGCGATGGCGTAAACGACAGCCCAGTATTTGCCAGCGCCCACTTATCAATCGCCATGGAAACAGGAGCTGATATCTCTAAAAACAGTGCTGATGTTGTGCTGCTTAACAGTGATTTAGCTTCTATCTCGCATTTGTTAACTATTGCTAAACAAACACGACGCATAATTAAGCAAAACTTGGCGCTTTCTTTATTATATAATGGCTCTATATTACCGCTAGCGGCTATGGGCTTAGTTGCGCCATGGATGGCCGTTATTGGTATGTCTGCCAGCTCTATTATTGTGATATGTAATTCACTAAGGCTATTAAAGTTATGAGCATAATTTATATTTTAGTTCCTATCGCTATCTTGTTTGTACTAATTGCCATTGGCGTGTTTTTTTGGGCAGTAAAAGGTGAGCAATTCTCTGATTTAAACAAGCAAGGCCACAGTATTTTGTTTGAAGACGATAAAGAGCAACATAATAAAAGTAATGATTGACCCGATTTTTGTTAGTGCTTTTTTAATGGGGTTGATTGGCAGTGGCCATTGCATTGCTATGTGCGGCGGCATTGCCAGCTCATTACAGTTAGCCAGTAACAAGCGCCAAACTTGGTTATATTCTCTAGCCTATAATAGCGGCAGAGCGCTAAGTTATATGCTGGCTGGTGCCCTTGTTGCCGGTATTAGTAGTCAATTTGCCACACAAAACTCGGCCTTTGCGCTGTTTTTATCATTTTTAGCGGGCGTGTTTATGTTACTGGTTGGCGTTTATATTATGCGCTTAGCCGCGACATTACAATGGCTCGAAAAACTTGGCAAAACCCTCATTTGGCAGCACTTAATTAAACTTAATAAATATTTAATGCCCATTGATTCCCCATTGAAAGCGCTTGGTTATGGCGCACTATGGGGCTGGTTACCGTGCGGCTTAGTATATTCTGCGCTCACATGGGCGATGACCAGTGGCACTGCCATAAATGGTGCTCTGGTTATGCTGGCATTTGCCCTAGGGACGTTCCCTGCCATGATCACCTTAGGTGTGGCTGCACAAAAGCTCAATACGCTTTTTAATCACCCTTGGACGCGAATAATATTAGGCAGTGTTATCATTTGGTATGGTATCTACCTTTTGATCATTGCAACAGACAAGCTAGTGCATTAACATTGGTAAATGTTGTGCATAGAAATTTAACGGATTGAACTTATGGATTTTTCTCAAAGTCGTGCTAAAGGTAATTGTGCCATTAGCTGTAATAACTGCAGTATTAGCCAGTTATGTTTACCATTTTCTTTAAATGGCCAAGAAATGGATAAACTTGATGAGATCATTGAGCGAAAAAAACCATTACACAAGGGTGACTACTTATTTGAATCGGGCGCACCTTTAAATGCAATTTATGCAGTTCGTTCGGGGTCGTTTAAATCGTATACCTTGTCAGAGCAAGGCGATGAGCAAATTACAGGCTTTCATTTAGCGGGTGACCTTGTTGGCTTTGACGCCATCAATAAAATGCAACATCAAAGTTTTTCTCAAGCACTAGAAACCTCAATGGTATGTGAAATTCCCTTTGAAACTCTTGACGAACTAGCCGGTAAACTGCCTAAATTGCGCCAACAAATAATGCGTTTAATGAGCAGTGAAATAACCTACGATCAGGAAATGCTGTTATTACTTAATAAAAAATCAGCAGAAGAACGTCTTGCTAGCTTTATTTATAACTTATCAGAGCGTTTTGGTGAGCGTGGTTTTTCACGTAAAGAATTTAGATTTACCATGACTCGCGGCGAAATTGGCAACTACCTTGGTTTAACAGTAGAAACTATCAGCCGTTTATTAAGCCGTTTTCAAAAAGCCGACTTAATTAAAGTAGAAGGTAAATTTATTACTATTTTAGATAATGACGCTTTAGCCAAAACTGCTGCGATTGTTAAGCCTCGTTAATAATCGCTTCTCATTTTAAAATTAATCCTACCCTGAATTGGAGCGTTATTATTGCAATTATGCTCTATCTCTACTAACACTTTGAGTAGAGCTATTAACCATTCACTTTTAAGAGTCGATGAATGAATTGTCTGGCTCATTTTTTAATATAAAAGCAACTACGTCCTATTAAACTCTTACATAGAAGGACAATCTTATGCCTAAATCTTTATTTCTATTTATCGCTCTTTCTTTAAGTATTTTATTTAGTAGCCAAGCATCGAGCTCAATGATCCCCGATGATGGCATAGATGACTCAGAAGCACTAAAAGACTTGATTTTAAACACTGCAGAAAATTCTGAGCTTAAAATAGACAAGCCAGGAGTTTATGACATCTGCTCAGCTATTATTGTTAGAAATCTTAACAATATTGTTATTACAGCTAATACTGGCGTTATACTAAAAAAGTGTGACCAATTTGAAGGAGAGTATATTTTATCCTTTTATAATTCACGCTTCATAGAAATTAATGGTTTTATTTTTAGGGGGTTAACCACAGACAAAATTAATTATGTTTGGGGTGAGCAAGGTATCCTTTTTGCCGGCTCCGAAGATATTTCAATTAAACATAATCAATTTTTTGATTTTGGCGATGCAGCGATAAGAGCAACGTCCTCAAAGCGTTCATCATATAATGCCCCTATCAACTCTTTCAGAGTAAAAATTAGTAATAATTATTTTAATAATGTTACCCAAGTGACCACAACTCACCCATGGAGTGGAAACTATGGTGGTACACATGATATTACTGTTGAAAGCAATGTATTTGAAGGTCTGAAAGGTTCCTTAAAACTAGCCACTAGAAAACCTGTTTCTAAAGCTTTAATAAAATATAATACCTTTAAAAAAACTAAAGGCACTGCAATTGAGCTGACCTATTACTCGGATGTTAAAATAATTGCTAACACTTTTATAGACAGTGATAAGTTTATCCTCAATGCTTACCCAAATAAACCAAGGAGTGTGACCGAGCCTTTTAATTGGGGAAATATTTATTTTACTCACAACACCGTTTTACGTGCTAAAGGGGGAATTAGAATACTTTCTGATGTGCCTGATGAGCTCATCGACGATATTTTTATAAGAGGCATTCATATCAATAACAACCATTTTATTGATATTGATATGACTGTTTATCCTGAAAAGAAATACTGGGATCTTATTAATTTATTTACTCGAGTCGGAAAAAGTTATCTATTTTCTACAATCAAAGATAATGTTTATAACTTACTACCTGAAGTAGACTTTGTGAAAAAAACGAGTGGATTCACTGTGGAAGACAACACTTTAATAAAGCCTGAAAATAATTAAATTTTGTAAAGCTCTACACACGTTCATGCAGGATAAGGGTTTCAAAATTAGAGAAGCTTTATTTCTTGATATAGAACAAGAATATTAGTGCTACCCCTTTAACTGTTGTGTATTTGCGTTACACTCAAGGTATAACTGTTAAGTGAATGGAGTAGCACAATGGAAACGATTAAACGTATTATCGCGGTTATTGACCCAACTAAAGACGATCAAAATGCCCTCGCGCGTTCAATAGATTTAGCCAAAAAATCAGGGGCTAGCATTACCGCCTTTATGACGGTGTACGATTTCTCTTACGAAATGACTACTATGCTCTCTGGTGATGAACGTGAAGCAATGCGTAAAGCGGTGTTAAAAGATCGCGAACTATGGTTAAAAGATCTTGTCTCTCCTTATCAAAACATTAATATTAATACCCAAGTCATTTGGCATAACCGCCCTTACGAAGCCATTATTAATACCGTTATTAATGATAAATATGACCTAGTGATCAAAGGTACTCATCAGCATGGTGCGCTTAAAGCGGTTATTTTCACGCCAACAGACTGGCACTTAGTCAGAAAATGCCCAACCCCTGTATTATTTGTAAAAGATATGGCGTGGCCAGCACATGGGAATATTTTAGCGGCTGTTAATGCAGTCAGTGAAAATGATCAGCACCTGTCACTGAATAAACGCATAATTAAAGATGCACAATTTTTATGTGAACTGGCTAATGCTAAACTTAACTTAGTCAATGCATACCCTGCTACACCGGTTAATATAGCCATAGAGATCCCTGAGTTTAACCCAGGGTTATATAACGAATCAGTTAAAAAACATCATATTGAATCAACCAATGAACTCGCTAATGAGTTTAACCTAACCTCTGAACAATGCTTTATTGAAGAGGGATTGCCAGAAGATGTGATACCGGATGTTGCAAAACGCTTAAACAGCGAATTAGTGGTTATTGGCACGGTCGGACGGACTGGCTTAAGCGCTGCCTTAGTAGGCAACACTGCTGAGCATGTTATTGACAGCCTTGATTGTGATGTACTTGCACTTAAACCTGATGGGTACGTAAGCCCGCTTGCAGAAAGTTAGCGTTTGCAGTAGCTCCCATATTACATATGACTTATAATACGCCCCTTTATTTTTAGCAATTAATTTTGCCGTACTATTTTATAAGGGGGCGTAGTGTCTCATTCTGCTCAAGCCAAAGCTCAATACAACTTAAATAAGCTTCAAAAGCGTTTACGCCGCCTCACAGGTCAAGCTGTCATGGACTTTAACATGATTGAAGAAGGTGACCGTATTATGGTGTGCTTATCGGGTGGCAAAGACAGTTACACTATGCTCGACATGTTGCAACATTTACAACGTGTTGCACCTATCAAGTTTGATTTATTTGCAGTAAATCTCGACCAAAAACAACCTGGTTTTCCTGAGCATGTGCTTCCTGAGTATCTTGATAATTTAAATATTGAATACAAAATTGTAGAAGAAGATACCTACAGTATTGTTACTGATATTATTCCTGAGGGTAAAACAACCTGCTCGCTTTGCTCTCGCTTGCGCCGCGGTATTTTATATCGCACGGCTAAAGAGTTAGGTGCGACTAAAATTGCACTGGGTCATCACCGCGATGATATGATAGAAACCTTGTTTTTAAATATGTTTTATGGCGGAAAACTAAAAAGTATGCCGGCTAAACTAATGAGCGATAACGGTGAGCATATGGTTATTCGCCCACTGGCATATTGTAAAGAAGCCGATATAAGCAAATATGCGTTCAGCCAAGGCTACCCTATTATTCCGTGTAATTTATGTGGCTCACAAGAAAACTTACAGCGTAAACACACTAAAAATATGCTAGAGCAATGGAATAAAGAGCACCCAGGCCGTATAGAGAGTATTTTCACCGCCATGCAAAACGTTGTGCCTTCACACTTAGCTGATAATCAATTATTTGATTTTACCAACTTGCAAACGGGTGACGTTATTGATGGGGGCGATATCGCGCTCGATAAACCAGATATTCCAAAAGTGCCAGTTAATCATGAACAAGATGAAACACACCAAGCCGACGTGGTTACCATTAATTTAAGCTAATTTTTAAGGGTTTGCAGTAATGCAAACCCTTCACTTTGTTCTATGCTGCTACTGACCAGCAGCTAACCCTTGTAAAAACTCTAAACTCTGCATTTCTTGTTTGTTTGCCTGATAAGGCAACTGCTGTAAGCTGTCGTAAGCAAAATCTTCAATAGTAAACTCGCTAATTTCACTTTCACCAAAACTGTTAAGCTCACCTGGGCTTGGCGATATACGCTCAACAACAAAATCGCTTAACCGTAAGTCATTCGTTTGCTTGGGCAAAACAGACCAATGCGCTTTAAAGTCAATTTGCTGACTGCCCTCATTTAAACGTGCTTTAGCAACTAAATGTGCTAATGGCGAAGTTCCACTGTATAAGTTAGCTCTTAAACGGTATAAGCCACTTTTTATAACTGTTAAATTGGCCGGTACTATCATGTTTTCATTACGTGGATAAGCGTTTTCAAAACCAGTTAAGGTTGCACTAGGCGGCATATAGTGTATTTGTGCCACCACCGGGACTATTTTACCCGCGATATCGGCTTCAACTAATAATTGTAAATTACGTGGATAGTCTTCTTCACCTTTAAATGTCATTGCCAGCTCGTTTTGACGAGCCACACCACTTTGCGTTTTTAGCGACTTTTTGGTGTCTGTATTACTGAGTGTTACTACCGCCTTACCTAAATTTGGGGCGCTTACGGTTAGCTCTATAGCTTGTGGATACACATACCGATATTGAGACAAGCTCACTGTTAACTCCCCGCCTTGCTCACCCACTGGGCTGCTAACAGGAAAGAACTGATTTGGCTTAAGTCTGTCCTCATCATATACCGTTAATGGTTGTGAATAAGGCGGAAACGCCAAACTTTGTTGATACTGTTGTGCCACCGCCGATGCCGCTTTGGCTAAGTCTTCATCAAATGCTGACTGAGTTACTGAGCTGGTCTTTGTTGTTGCCTTTATCACAGGTTGGCTTAGCGTGCGCTGCTGAGCTGGAGGTGTCGATATCGGCTTTTTATCATTGAGAGGGGCTTGTTTTAGGGGGTAACTTGCATGACCCTCATCAATTAAAAACCACATAAGTAGGCCCATGCTGATAGCAAAGCCAATCACGTAGGACTTTTTCATCGGTTAGTTATCCTATATAAAACGTGTAGTACGTATACTACACGATGTTTTAAGTATGCTTATATTACGGGATCACATTATATATAAGTGCCGATGCACTCAAATTATCTGATTCTTTTACATAACGATATTGTTTCTTCCAAAACCAACTACCTGTGGTTTCATCTACGGTTTCAAACCCTAGCGTGTCGCCAGCTACCATAATGTTATTCATCGCAATCGTTACATTTCCTTGGCGCTGCGCTTGTTGAATCTCATTATGGCTGTAACTGTTAGTCATCATTAATGGATAATGATATGGCATAAAACTATTAACAGCATCACCTTGCGATTTTAAACGCCCATTAGTGTCAATATTGGTGCTACAGCTACCAAATGAGTTTACCGAGCTTGCACCACATGATGAGTGAGTAGCCACTACCGAGTCGTCATTACCGCGTAAAAATCCAGCCGTTAAACCTAAGTAAGCATTACCATCGGCTACAAAACGTAAACGAGGTGTGCGTGCATCAGGTAATGGCGCAATTCTGCGTGCATTATTTACTTTTAAATCGTGCAATACGCCTACCGCCTCATTAACTTCACTGCCTAACCACCACGTTAGCGCGGCATCTACAGCAAAATTCCACGATGCGCCTGTTAATGTACTCACCGCTAAGTCGGCCAATTCACTGCCGCCACCAGCACCGGCTAAATCAAAGGTGGCAATAATATTAAGCGGCTGTAATCCGGCATTTTCAAGCCAGTTTTCTTGGTTATCTATAATATATCGGGCAACTAAGTCACCGGTTGAATGAGTCACAAATACACAGCCTAGCTCGCATAGATTTGAGCGAGAAATTTGCTGTAGTTTAGGCCATACCCAATCGGTGGTGATTTTTCCTTCTATTCGTTCATATGCAGGCCAATCGATGCGCTCATCTGCGCGGTTCACCCAGTAAGACTGCCAATAGCTTTGTCCATCGTTTACCACATCACTGGCTGCTCTATTGGTAAGTTGTGATACCTGTAAGCCATGAATTAAAATTACTTTATACTCTTTACTGAGCGCAGAAAAACTCATTAGCAGGCTTAATGCTGCTGCAAATAAAGAGACGCGTTTAAATATGTGTGTGTTGTTCATATTAATCCTTAACTGATTCAATATTTTTATTATGCTTAACTTGTTACACGCTGTTGTCGGTGCATGGTAAAAGCAACGCATTGACCAGTATTGGGAACAAAGTTAAAAAATGCAACATTTTGTTATCATTTTCGCTGTTAAGGCTAAATACCTGCGTTAAAATACGACAAAAGCGCTAAACTATTGTGCTATTTGGAACAGTTTATGGGCTTTATAAACCGCCATTGAAAACACCGTGAACTTTTTTGTTAACTATCGCACGGCTCTACTTTTTATCAGCGTAATAGCGTAAGTTAGTTACATACGAACAACCAAGGAATCATAATGATAAAAAAAATAATATGTGGTGGCTTTTTATTAACCGCCATTTCCGCCCCTAGTTTTGCCGCGAGTGTTAACACCCAACTTGAACAAGCAACACAAAGTGTGAGTGAAAAAGTCATTACATGGCGTCGTCATTTACATCAATATCCAGAACTGAGTAATCGCGAATTTGAAACCGCCAAGTACATTACTGAACATTTAAAATCACTGGGTCTTGAAGTACAAACGGGTGTTGCGCATACCGGTGTTGTGGCTAAATTAAGTGGCGGTAAAAAAGGCCCTTTAATCGCATTGCGTGCTGATATGGATGCTTTACCGGTTACCGAACAAGTTGATTTACCCTTTGCCTCTAAACAAACATCAACCTATCGTGGCAATGAAGTAGGCGTTATGCATGCCTGTGGTCACGATACCCATGTTGCTATTTTAATGGCCGTGGCAGAGTCACTGGTAAAAATAAAAGATCAGTTAGCGGGCGAAGTACTGTTTGTATTTCAACCGGCTGAAGAAGGTGCCCCCGAGGGCGAAGAAGGTGGCGCTGAGCTGATGTTAAAAGAAGGCTTATTTAAGCAAAAGCCTGAAGCGGTGTTTGGTTTACATGTCACCAGCTCACTCAATACAGGGCAAATTGGCTTTCGTGAAGGGCCACTAATGGCCAGTGAAGATTCTTTCACAATTAACGTTACTGGGCGTCAAACACATGGTTCACGTCCATGGAATGGCGTAGACCCAATTGTTGCTTCATCGCAAATTATAATGGCAACCCAAACTATCGCTTCTCGCCAAATTGATGTAACCAAAGCGCCTTCTGTCATTTCGTTTGGCGCGATTAACGGTGGCATACGCTCAAATATTATCCCCGATAATGTAGAGCTGATTGGTACCATTAGAACCTTTGATCAAACTATGCGTGCCGATATTAAAAAACGTTTAGCTAAAACCGCAGAGCTGGTAGCCGAATCCGCTGGTGCTAAAGCCGATGTGCATATAGATCACGGCTACCCTGTCACAGTAAACAATGTAGCACTCACCCAAAAAATGACCCCAACGCTTGCCCGTATTGCTGGTGCTGACAACATTATTACCACCGATTTAATTACCGGCGCAGAAGACTTTAGTTATTATGCGCTTGAAACCCCTGGGCTATTTTACTTTTTAGGCGTCACTCCAAAAGCTCAAAACGCTAAAACGGCAGCAAGTAATCATTCACCTCAGTTTTATGTTGACGAAAGCGCCTTACAACTCGGCGTAGAATCATTATCTCAACTGGTTGTTGACTACTTACAATAACAACTCAACGTAACAAGCACAGGGGTAATAACCTTGTGCTTGTAAAGCTAGGGTCTGTTGACCTTTGCGGATTAATATTTGTTCAAGCTAGGGGCGGTTTAATTGCGGCGCGAGGTTTGTAACCTAGTGGACTATGTAAAAACCGAGCAAAGCTTCCGCGTCCTGCTCACGCCCCTTACCTACATCCATG